>Ga0209210_1002621_pt1 | contig 12922 bp, 21 predicted proteins | sample RifGroA1_FD_183991 | JGI IMG/M metagenome (GOLD analysis project Ga0209210, IMG submission 183991) | Contaminated groundwater microbial communities from Rifle, Colorado, USA - Rifle Groundwater A1 (SPAdes) (version 2) | ecosystem: Environmental > Aquatic > Deep subsurface > Groundwater >...
AAGCTTAAAGGTCAAGTTTTTCTATCCCAGCCAGATTCTTTTGATTAACCTAAGCGTAGAAAGTCGCAGACCATCTCTCATTGCAATATCACCCACCAGGCTCCACTCTTTAACAATTTTCCCAAACTTAGGTCTCAAAACCATCTTTTTAAGAGGGTGCGTAGACAAATCCCTTAATTCAAAGTGCAAATGCGGGGTCGGACCAACCGCGTTCCCTGTGTCTCCCGAGTAGCCAACCAAACTCCCGACATTCACATACTGACCCCTGGTCACAACCGATTTTGATAAATGCGCGTATAAAGCTAGAATATTCTCATTTCTCACTCCCACCACATTTCCCATTCCTCCATGAAATTCGTTGCGCACCACTCTACCCGAAAAAGACGCAGTTACTTTAGTCCCAATCGGCGTCTTGAAATCAACACCAGAATGCTTGTTGTTAAACAATTCATAATAGTTGCCCCTAACTGAATCATTTATAAAATTCTTCCCAAATTCTGCCAATACCGGCCACTTCCCATCCACCGGCCTCTTCAAAACCGGCGCGTTCATTGTCCTCCTCCCAGCAGCTTTTTTCCCAGCGGCGTCGTCTCTGACACCAACAACACTTCTCCAATTTTGTCTCCACCCATCCCCTCCGGTACCAGAACTATCTTTCTTCCCTCCATCTCAAAATATTTAGGTGTGTAACTTGTCAGTTTCTTTTCGCTCTCTGCCAATTTTTTCAGATCCAGCTCCAATGCTGTCACCAGTTTTTCCATCTCCGACTTGGTCGTATCGGAATACGACTCCATCGCGCCCGGCGCGTCTTTTTGCGCCTTTCTCGCTTCTGCCAGCGCCCGCTCCAACACCGCCTTTCTCTTGGCTAAACCTCCCCTAACTTTTATCCCCCAATCCGTCCCCAAATTATACCAGGAGTATAATCGATCTATGTGTGCCGAGGTAGCCAACCTAGCCATCGTTAACTTCGATGACGGTCGGCCCGCACTTCTCGCCGCCCAAAGAAGATGTCCCCCCTCTTCTTTTACCTTCCCCGGAGGACCTCTCACTTTTAGCGAAACCCCTCTCAACTGCGCATTGAGAAGAACCCGAGAGGTGGCCGGATTAGAATTTCCACCTGACCGGTTAGCTCTTACTGGTTCTGCTACCTGCGTCCAACAAGAATATGGCATAGTCGTTCTCACATTATTTCATCTCTTTCTCCACCCAAAAGAGATAGTCACCCCCTTCGACTTGCTACCCGACTATCACCCCTGGACGTGGATTCCCCTAGAACTAATGCTTTCTGCCAACCCCTTGGGAAACTTCTTATATTGCATCCCCATCGCTTCACTGCTAGAACAAATTCACCGTCGAAATTCCGAAATCTCCCGCACCCTTCTCAGCCACCGCTAATTTCACTGTCAACCAACCTCCCGCCGACTTGGCCAACACTGCACATTCACCTAGGCACATCTTTTCCAACTTCCTCCCCTCTACTTCAAAATCCCTTTTCAATTCATCCCGCACCTCCTCAATCCACCCCTTATTCTTCAAGCTCATCCCACCCAACAAGACTAGTTTCATCGTCACTGGTATACCAGAAACCAGCTAATACACCACTTACACGGTCGTTAAAATGGTGTATTAATTCGACGTACATATTGACAAAACGTACAATTCGTACTACAATCGTACCATATGAACGTTATCGCAGTATCCGACTTTAGAAACAACCTCTCTGATTACCTAAACCGGGTAGTCTACTCCGGTGAAGATATTTACATAAAAAAGGGCAAATCGGTAGTAGCTAAAATTTCCAAGACAAAAAGGACAGATAAAAAGTTATCCCTTCTTGATTTAGCTGGAGTTATTTCGGAAGATGAAGCCGACAAACTTAATGCATACATCGAATCTCTCGATGTTTGGGACAATGATACTGCTTGATACGTCAGCTATCATAGGACTTGCCGGAAACAAAAAATGGATCGTCGGTATTTTAGAGAAATACCCCAAAGAGAACCTTTTCATCAGCGTGATTACTATTGCCGAAGTCAAAACCGGCCGGTTCCTAAGCAAGAATAAAAATGAAGCCGTCTCTAGATTCTTAAACGAGTCCATAAATCAAGGATTAGTCTCGGCAATCAATATCGACCAAGCAGTTGCTGAAGAATTCGCCAAGCTTCAATCACGGCTGTTAAATAAAGGACTACCCCTTTCCCCTTTTGATGGACTAATTGCCGCCACCGCGCTTTGCCGCAAAGCCAGGCTTGCCACTAGCGACGCCGATTTCTCCAGAGTGAAGGAGTTGAAAACCATCACTCCATAGTTAATGTTCAATTAGCACCAGGTTCGAGATTCCCTCCGGTTGCTTCTGACTCACTCTCCAAAATCCCCTCTCATCTCTCTCTGTTTTCGCCATTTTTCGCGCCTCCCCACCCAACCGCCTCGCCAATCCCGCCGGCGCCTCCTGCAACACCACCACGTCGCATCTCTTTTTCAACTCTTCCACCAACACCTCAATTCTCTCCCACCTTTCTACCTCTTTCCCCAAATCAAATCCCGCTCCGGCAGCTGGGTAATATTTACTCCAAAACACCGGATCCGCCACGTTAAAAGTCCCTATCCTCAAAGTTTTATCTCCTTTCACAAAATACCCGATTACCGGCACATGGTCTGAAGCCAAACCTAATTCCCGTATCAACTCTCGTGGGTTTTTCCCCACTATCTCCGGCAACTTTATCAACGGCTGCAACTTGAACTCAGATATCTCTTTGTCGCTCACTACAAAATTATCAAAACAGGGCAACCTGGCCAACTCCAAGTAGAATTCAAGTCTCCTCCCACAATCGCGCTTCTTTCAAATATTTCTTTCAGCCACCTCACCACTTCCTTTTGCTACTCTACAGACAATATCTCAATCTCTTTAAACGCATTAAAATATCCCAGCGTCACCCGCCCCCATCCGGCCACGTCCATCTCAAACGCTTCCCAAAAATAATTCTGTATAAATTTCAGAGCCACTGCTACGTCAAAAGATCTGAATACAAAACAAGAGCTGAACTACAAGCAATCGACGAGGATATCAAAAAAGTTAAACTAAGTTACCGTAACGGCGTTTATAGAGATATTCGAACCAAAAAGGACTAATCTTAAAGGAGTATCCCTAGCTATCCCGCCTTTGTCAGAGAATCCAAAAACTCGTCGTTGTTTTTGGTTTTCTTCATCTTGCCAATTAGAAGTTCCGTTCTTTCTTCTTCGCCTAATAGATCCAGCATTCGTCGCAGCTGCATCACCTTTTCCAGTCTCTTGCCCAACAGTTTTTCCTCGCCTCTGGTTCCCGAAACCAGCAAGTTATATGCCGGATAAATCCTCCGGTCAGCTAATCTTCTGTCCAAATGCAGCTCCATGTTTCCTGTACCCTTAAATTCTTCGTAAATCAAGTCGTCCATTCGTGATCCCGTGTCCACCAGACACGTGCCCACGATAGTTAGAGATCCGCCTTCCTCCAATTTTCTGGCCGCCCCGAAAGCTTTTTTGGCCGGATATATAGCCTCTGCCGAAAATCCTCCCGAAAGCATTCTCCCCGAATTGCCCCCAATTAGGTTGTAAGCCCGGGCCAACCGGGTTATGGAATCCAAAAGCACAAACACATCTTTGCCGGATTCCACTAATCTTTTGGCTCTTTCCAATGCCAGCTCGGCAATTCTTACTTGTTCCAACGGTGGTTCATCAAAATGTGACGCCGCCACATCGCCTTTCAAGTTTCTGGTCACTTCGGTTACCTCTTCCGGCCTCTCTCCAATCAAAACTGCCATTACATGCATCTCTGGATAATTTTTACTCAATGCTTGAGCCATGTCCCGCAGTAACCATGTTTTCCCCGCCTTGGGTTGAGCCACAATCAAACCTCTTTGGCCTTTTCCTACTGGGGCAATTAAGTCAATTATTCTGGTTGATAACGGTTCGGCTTCTGTCTCTAAAATGATTTGTTCGTCCGGAAAAACCGCTGTCATTTCGTCAAAATGCGGTCTTTCCCCTGCTTTTTCTGGAGTGTCTCCATTTACTTTTTCTACTTTCAAAAGCCCCCAATACCTTTCTGTCTCTTTAGGTTCCCTGGCTTGCCCTCCCACCATATCTCCAGGTCGTAAATTAAACCGCCGCACTTGAGAAGAAGAAATATACACGTCCTTGGAAGAGGGAATCATTTTGGGCCGTAAGTATCCATGCCCATCAGGAGTTACGTCCAAAAATCCTTCTACATACTCTGTAGGCAGATCCGCATCCGGAATCACCCGTTCCACGGGTCGATACGGCTGATAGCGCTGAGGTATGGGCCGCGCCGGTCTGGGCCCCATCTGTCCCAACACCCGCACCACCCCCGGCCGCATCATAGAGCGCACACCAGGCCGCACCGTCGCTTGATCTAAACCATTAGAGGAATCATCTGTCATGAAGTTTGTACTGCCAAATCCAAAGAGGAGTCTGACCGTATTATACCGTTCTCCCCCATCCTGTCAAGCACTACTACCAACCTCTTCCAACTCGTCCCCGGCGGATAGCAAGTCTGCAGCACCAACTGCTCCTTTTCTTTTTGCGGCACTAAGTACCTGGTATCACTAGCCGCTAGTACAGCAACGCTAACTACTTGGTACTGGTACGCCTCTCCCATATATGCAATCTCTGCTTCATCCCCCACCTTCATTTTGTCTAACAAGTAAAAAACAGCGTTGTATCTAGCAAAATTAACGGGTGAATCCGTAGAATGCGCAAACAAATACGTCGTACCTTTCTGTCCCGGATGTGCCAGTCCCTTTGCTTCCGCCACCCCCCGCTTTAACGCGGCCATATACTCCGCCGGGTTCCCCGCATCCACATTCGGTATCACTTTTGCCCGCGCATTAATTCTAGGGATATAAATCGAATATTCGTCAATGTTTTTAATTTTGATCTTTGAACTTTGAATTTGTTTAGAAATTAGAAATTTGAAATTAGAAATTTTATAGTTAATCTCTGCCACAATCAGTGGAGTATAAATCCACCCTACTCCTAAAATGGCCACTAGCACCAACCCGGCTCCTGCCTTACGTAACACCCAAGCAATTCTCTTCAAATCACCAATCAGTCTCCCCACCAGCAATGTTTTTCCTAGTGGAATTTCTCCGGATCTCATACCCAAAAGTTACGGGCCAACCCGCGCATTCTCCATCCTGCCATCGCCAATCCTCCCAGTCCCAATACTTCAGCCCATAAAGGCACTCCGGTTTTAGGCGTAGTCGTCACCACAGGTCCTGGGGTTGGCGTCGAAGTGGGGGTCGTCGGGGTTGGAGTGGGAGAAGGAGTCGGCGTGGGTGTCGGAGTCGGTCTTGGTGTAGGTGTGGGTGTGGGAGTAGGTGTGGGTGTAGGAGTAGGTGTGGGGGTAGGTTCACTCCGGCAATCGCCCCCATAATATACCAGATATCCTTTCAAATTTGACGCGTCACAACTCCATCCCCCATCTCGGCAATTCTCGTCAAACACATCTACCTGCGCCGTTTTCCCGCAGGCTACATCCTTCACATTCTGAGACGTAGTCCACGTGCTTTCATTCTCCCGGCACTCGCCATTCGATCTCCTCCCGTCGCACGTCCATTTCACCACATGCGCACCCGTGCACACTCCACTATCCAAATTGCAACTCGCTGGACAAGAGTAACTAGTCCCACCAATTCCACTACCACAAACATTAATATATTCTGCCCGCACCACCCCTGGGATTATTGCCACTATGGAGAATAGTAGGCCTGCCCTGCCTACCATCCTCCATGCTGAAAATAATCCTCCTGCATTCCTGAATGTAAAACCGGCAAATTTGCGGGCTATTTCGGGTAATTTTTTTCTTGACATGTTTTGCATAAAGGTGTTAGAACCGTCATCAAGTGAAATTCGCCCTTTCTGTCCGGGCGGGTGGATCTGCTAAAGAGCATTGCTACTCGTGGTCCTCAAAATCCAGCGATGGCGATGCTCTTTTTTGTGGCCTTAATCGTTTCCCGACTCGACAACGTTCTTGAATGCCAAATAGACTCCTGCCAACCCTTCTGTCGCTCCTACCACCGCTATTGGACTCTTTGTTTCAATCCCCACAGCCAACATCCCTAAACCAACAATCATCAAAACAGCGCTCGCCACCATCCTTAATCCTCTTTCTTTGTTCCATCGTCTACCTCCAAATCTTAGTAAAAGATTTTCCACTATGTCACCTCCCCAAACTCATGGAAATAATACCCTGATTCAAGCTGACCATCTTCTGCAACTGTCCCCGCATCCACGCCACCCTGAAACCACTCTTCCGTTTCTGTCTCAATAAATTAATGAGTTTTTTGGGCATGTTCTTGCTACTCTTTGGTCCTCACCCTTGTTTATACCACTACTTGTCAAGAGATGCAATCCCATAGTTTTAGAGGCTCCAAAAACTCGCATCCTATAACATATATACTAGCCTCGAAATCTCTCTTTTACACACTCTGTGGATAACTATTCCAACAGCTTTTTGATAGCTGCGGATACCGATTTCCCCGACTCCGCCGACGCCACTCTATACCCCAACTTCTTCGCTTCTTTTATTCTCTTGTCTAATCCCCCCACCTTGCGCACTTCCCCCAACAGCCCCACCTCTCCTACCGCCGCAATATCCGCCGCTACCGTCTTATTCAGAAAACTCGATGCAATGGCCAGACAAATCGCCAGGTCTATCCCCCGGTCAGCCAGCCGGATCCCCCCGGTCACATTTACAAATATATCCATATCGCCCAAATTCAATCCCGCTCTGCGGGACAGCACCGCCACTAGCATTTGCAACCTGGCAAAATCAATGCCCGTAGCCACCCGCCGCGGCACCGCCAACTGGGACGGCGTCGTCAGAGCCTGAATTTCTACCAAGAGCGGCCGTGTCCCTTCTAGTACTACCCCAATCACACTTCCGGGTACGTTCTTTACCCGTTCAGCCAAGAGTAGCTTAGACGGATTATCAACACCTATTAGTCCCGTCTCTGTCATTTCAAATACCCCCACCTCATCCGTTGGCCCAAACCTGTTCTTAACTGCCCGGATCAACCGCAAAGCCTGGCTCCTCTCCCCCTCAAACCACAAAACGGTATCTACAATGTGTTCCAACACCCGCGGTCCAGCTATCGTTCCTTCTTTGGTCACATGCCCCACCATAAATAATGGTATTCCTAGACGCTTTACGCTAGACGCTAGACGCTGCGCCGCCTCTCGCACTTGTCCCACGCTCCCCGCTACTCCCGTCAGATCCTCTGTAGTCAGTGTCTGAATCGAATCAATAATCACCAACCCCGGCTTGGCCTCCCCGATCTTGGCCACAATCTCATCCACATCCGTAGATTCCAATAAGGAAACAGCAGAACGCACAAGGTCTCTCCTTGTGCGTTTGACCCGCAACGCCACTTGAGAAGCGGATTCTTCCCCACACACATATAAGACCGGACCTTCTACATTTAATGCCACTTGCGTCAAAAGGGTACTTTTCCCAATTCCCGGCTCACCAGCTACCAGCACCACCATTCCTGCCACCAAACCTCCCCCCAGCACGCCATCCAGTTCCGCCTCCCCCGTCTTCATCCGCTTTCCATCAGTCGTTTTTATATCTTTCAAATTTATAATTTGTGATTTGTTTCGTATTTCGTGCTTAGAATTTCGAGTTTCTGTGAAAGTTGTTTCTACCATCGAATTCCAACTTTCACAGTTAGGGCACTTCCCCGCCCACTGGGATTGAGAGTACCCGCACTGCTGACAAACAAACTGGCTTTTTGTTTTCATTTGTAGCCGACTGGTTTTTCGGTCAGCACGACTCCTAAGCTTAGTCTCCTTTTGTCCATGTCTACGCTCTCCACAAACACTTCTACTTCCTGCCCCTCCACAAATGTAGCTTCGGCCGGCATTTTGGACGCATGAATCAGTCCTTCTATGCCTTTTTCCAAATGCACAAACACTCCGTATGGCGCGATCTTGGTCACTTTGCCCTTATGCTTGCTATCCACCGGATATTTGGCCGCCATTACTTTCCATGGGTCATCAGACAGCCGCTTCAAGGACAACGCCAATTTCCCATTTTCCTCATCCAACCCGATGACCATTACTTTTACTTTGTCCCCTTCTTTCAGAACCTTGTTCACGTCGTCCACCTTTTCCCAGGAAATTTCCGAAATATGCACCAAACCTTCCAACACGTCTTTTTTAATTTTGATCTCCACAAAGGCTCCAAACGGTACTAATCCTGTCACCACACCGTCGTATATCTCCCCGTTCTTGACCACCCCCAAAGCTTTCTTTCTGGCCTCAATTTCCACCGCTTCCGTCACGGCTTTTTCACTCATTACCAGCCGGTTTTCTGCCCGATCCACTTCAATCACTTTTACTTTCAAAACCTGCTTGTCCCCTACCTCCCGCGATAATTGCGAAGACGGGATAAATCCATACGCCCCGTCGGTTTCCACCAGCAACCCTCCCCGCGTGGCCTCTTTAACCTTAACTTCAATAATCTCATCGTCCTCGTGAGCTTTTTCTAACGCTTTCCACCGGCTGTCTTCCACCGCCCGCCGCAAGGACAAAATTATCTGCCCCGAATCGCTCTCCGGACTCACCACCACCCCCGTAATCTTATCTCCAGGTTTAAGTGCCCGCAAATAATCTTTGCTTGTCTCATATTCCCCCTCGGCCACCACGGCTTCCATCTTTCCGCCCACATCCACAAATACTGTCCTACCAGCTAACTCTGTCACCGTTCCTTCCACCACATCTCCCCGCTTAAACGTCTTGATCGTATATCCGGTAGCCGCCAACAACTCCTCCATCGTGGAGGGTACCTTTTTACTTTTTACTGTCTTTGTAGCCAAAACTCATTTCCACCTTTCTTTGAGAATACGGGCATTATATCAAATATTTACCCTACTTGGTCAATCACTTGCTCCTATATTTACTACAAGATATAATAAGTAGCATGGACCGAATCAAAATCGCCGACAGATTGATCGAGCTAAAGTGACCCGCCTTCTAATTCGGATTAATTTCGGGCCTCGCCCCAAGTTTTTCCGAAAGACCTTTTCTCTGCTCAACTTGGACCCTTAACCTCGCCATCATTTGCTCAGAAGCCCCAGTCCGCACATACCACGGCTCAGCAACTCGCTCTATCCACAACAGATCTACCTCAATTAGCTTTATTAAAGCGAACTTCATCAACCCAATCGCCGCCTGCATGGTTAAAGATTATACCCTCGATTTATCAAGAGTCAATTCTTCTTTCACTTTCTCTCTTTTGGGCTTTTTCCGAATCTGAACTTTTTGAGCCCTTGCCCTCCACCACGGCTCACCTCCCAAGCTCTCCATAACCGGATCCAACGCAAAGCCTTTGCCCCATTTTTCCATTTTCTTAACCGCCGCCCGATCCCTTTCTGGATCAAGCTCTACCTGCCCACCTAACCCTTTATTTTCTGCCATATTCCAAGTTTACCAGATGTTTTTCCAAATCCACTTTCTCCCCCACAAACTTCACCCCTTCTGCAAGTAATTTCTTTTTCTGCTCCCCGGCGCCCCCGAAAGCGTAACTCGGCGCCAGTGATCCATCGGCAAACACTACCCGATGGCACGACACGTTTCGGTCTTTATTCGCGTGTAGTGCCTGACCTACCCGGCGGGAATCCCTTGTACCCAAAATCCTGGCTATCTGGCCGTAAGTCGCCACTTTTCCAGCAGGAATCTTACTTACCTCCAACCAAACTTTTTCGAAAAAATTGGACATCTTGTGTTACCGCCTGATTCCACATAGGCTGCAAATTATGATCCGCACCGGGATACACTACGTAGTCGGCTTTCATTTTCTCAACTAACTCATCCGACCATTTTTGCGGCACGGACTCATCTCCACTTCCCTGCTGCAGTAAAACCGGCGCTTTAATCCGATCCAAATAGTTCGTCAGGTTATACAGCTCCACATCATAGTCTTTTTCAAAATCCGCCAGCTTTTTACGCAACGCCTTACCCCGATCCTCCGCCTCGTCCGTATAATACAAAATCGAGTATGGAAATGGTTTGGACACCGGCGCCCATAAAACAGTTGGATACTCCTTCCCAGACACCTCCAACACAGTCAAAGCAATCTGTCCTCCATTACTATGCCCCCATATACCAATCTTTCCCGCCTTATCCCAACTTTCTACCCCCGCCAGCAAATTCAATCCGGCCACGTACGTCAAAAACCTTTCTTCAAACACATCGTCCGGAGGATTATCGCTCCCCCCATACCCTAAAAAATCCGGTGCCAGGGAAATAAATCCATTTCTGGCAAACACTTCCGCCGTTCTCTTTGTTCCTACTCCAGATCGATAAATGTCCTTCTCCACATAACCTCTAAACTGCACAATCATCGGACACGGGCAATCCTTGGGCATGTGAGCAAGCCCCGTTACCTTTTTGCCATCAGAGTCAAAGTGAAAGTTAAACACCCTTGGGGACACTTCGTCATCAATAATAATTTGCGATTTATAGTCCCTTTTGGCCAAATTCTCAATCGTATATTTATCCAGTGGTTTTTCCCGCACTAGCGGCGATACCATCCTCTCCGATCCCGCAAACAGCGCCACGATTGCCGCCCACATCGTCGCCAACCACTTCATCCTTTAATTATACCTTGGGGTGTTTTCCCATTCTATCTTTTACCGCCTCCTCTCCCCACACTTTCATTGCTGCCGCTTTTATCTCACTTTTCGGCCCGGCCACCCATCTCTGTATCAAATTACGATGCGACCGCATGACCCTGGCCACTTCACCTTGACTCTTTCCACCAGCCAATAACCATACTATAAACTTAGCTCGTGAGGATAACATACCTATAAACCTAGGCAGATCTCTTTCGAAATCAACCCAAGCGTCTATCTCTGCCTCAAAAAGAGCTTCGGTCATAAAAAAACACTCCCAGCAAATACACCAGAAGTGTCACATGTGCCTATATCAATTAATTTTTCCCGGGCGGCACGCCCAAGATATTTTTGCTGTAACTATACAGTAGCAAACACCGGCAGCTCTTGCAAGTACTCGTAATTTTCGGCGAACTTGTCCCCTTGTTTAAACACTGCCGCCATTCCCACATAACTGGCTCCGGCTTTGTCCAGAAGCTGGCAAACCATGCCAAAACTTCCTCCAGTAAACACCACGTCGTCAATCACCACCGTTCTTTTACCTGCCAAATACTCTCCGTCCCGGCCGTCAATGGCCATGGCTCTGACCCGTTGGGTCCGCATTTCCTTGGGTTCAACAACCAGCGGATTAACCATATACGCTTGAACTCCTTTCCGGCAAACCACATATCTGGGCAACTTCAATATCTCGCTCATCTTCTGTAACAGTGGCACAACCTTGGTCTCCGGTCCCACCAATACTTCCGGCCTCCACGTCATTATCCGTTCCACCAGCTCTTTGGAAACAATCTCCACCAATTCCACATCTCCCAACAGAGATACGGACACCACCTGCAATTTTGGCCCCATACTCACCACCGGAAATTTTCTTTTTAGTCCACACACATCAATTTCTACAAAACGCATTAATCTATCTTAAACAATCTGGGGTCAGAATAAAACCGGCCCTTTTTGCTTCTTCTTCCGTGCAAAATTTCTTCTCGCCTCTTTCTCCATCTATTTTCACCCTGCTGTAACTGGGACATTGGGGCAAGTGATAATATTTTTTCCCGCTCGACTCATCAATGTTTCCCAAAATCCCGCAGGCTGTATCTTTCTTACAATTATGAATCCCCAGTTTCTGTTCTTCAGCCAATTGCCATGCCGCCGCCATTTCCGCGGATTTTTCATCTGAAAAATTATCATATCTCACCCACCCCGACTTGACTAATTCTAGATTCACATTTATTTCCCCTGCATATACCACCCCCAATCGCCTCCCCCAACTATCCCTGGTTCCCCGATCAATTTTAATAATTTTATTTAGAACAGAATCACTTAGTTGTTTTGTCGCTTCTTCGCTCCCACACATCCCCGTTTCCGGCGCATCTAATCCAATCAATCTTACTCTCTCACCAGTTTTTATCACAAATGTGTCCCCGTCGATTACCCTGGTCACCCTCATCTGTTCCCTCATCCTCCACACCCAATACCCATTCGACATTACCAAAACAACCGCCAAAAAAACAGCCGCCCCTTTCCACTCCACAAAAATTCCCTTAATTTTTCTCATTTGTTTTCTTATAACTCCTCACCAGTTTCTCAAATTCACCAACTACGTATTTATCCATCCAGCCCGTTAATAAAAACTGTATTATGTAGTCCCTTAACTCAAAAAACGCCTCTATAGATTTGCCGTATTGAGGATGCTCCAACCACCGTCTCCTCGCCTTCAACTTTCCGATAACAATCGGTTCCAAATCCATAATTACATAATCATCAGACCACTGCCCACGGTACCAGCCCCTTACCAGGATAACCGTAGAGTTATCAGGATCACGCTCATTTTGCAACACCACCCCCGAGTTCTTACCCTTTATTTCCTGTGCCTTCCAAACTTCAGAGGGATATCGAAATTCAAATTTAAATTCGTCGTTTCTAAATTCAATCACTCCCATAATTCCATTCTACCACCAAAAAAAGGCAAGTAATTCCCGGCCATGACCTACCTTCACGATTCTGAGAAGAATCGCTATTATCGGCGCTGGCGCATTTTACGGCTCTGTTCGGAATGGGAAGAGGTAGTTCCACGCCGCTCAAATGACCGAGAAATACTTGCCTTCTTAATTGTCAAGGCACCCTGAAAGGTGAAGAGAAATGTTAGTAGAGCGTATTAATATATTTGACCGATTAGTACTGGTTAGCTCAATCCGTTACCGGACTTACACCGCCAGCCTATATACGTGGTAGTCTACCACGGGTCATTTTCCGAT
>Ga0209210_1002624_pt1 | contig 12915 bp, 13 predicted proteins | sample RifGroA1_FD_183991 | JGI IMG/M metagenome (GOLD analysis project Ga0209210, IMG submission 183991) | Contaminated groundwater microbial communities from Rifle, Colorado, USA - Rifle Groundwater A1 (SPAdes) (version 2) | ecosystem: Environmental > Aquatic > Deep subsurface > Groundwater >...
TCAGAGCCCAAAAAAGTTTCTTTCTGGCGTTGTTTGTTCCGTTCGCCTCAATAGCTGTTTTTCTTCCGGCATTTACTTATTTTTTTGGGACAGCCGGCATTATTTATGAATTTGTCTTGACCTCGGCTCTTTTTACGTTGGAAAGATACAGGGTTTTGAGAAAGTTATTGCCGGATTTTCATCCCTCTCTGAAAGATTTCTTTTCGCTTGACGATATGGACAGATATTTTATAAAAATGATAATCCGAATGATTTTGAATAATGTCCGAATACTCCGAATTAAATCTGAATAGAATCAATTATGGAGATAAAAAATAAGAATTTATTATATCCGAAATTGTCCTATGTTTTAAACGGCATTTTCTTTAAGGCGCATAATGACCTTGGACGATTTCGGAATGAAAAACAGTATGCCGATGCAATAGAAAGGTTGCTTCAGGATAAAAAGATTGAATATGTTAGAGAATATCACTTATCGAAATCTTTTGATGGCGAAGCTAAAAATCGCAATATTGTTGATTTTTTGGTGGAAAGTAAAATTATTTTAGAGATTAAGGCAAAGACAATGGTCAGTAGAGAGGACTATTACCAGTTAAGAAGATATTTATCATCAACCAATTGTGAGTTGGGGATAATTGTGAATTTTAGACGGCGCCAATTAGTTCCGAAGAGAGTATTAAACACCTCTTTGTTTAAAAGGGATTATTCGGAGTATTAGGATATTTTATTATTATTCGGATTATTATTTATGCGTACCATTTTTATTCCAATTTACGACGGGATGATTTCCAAGAACATTTTACGAACGGATGTTTTTGAGATTTTAAGGAAGCGCGATGATTTAAGAATAGTTTTAATCGTTGATCCGTCAAAAAAAGAAACTTATCAGAAAGAATTCAACGGACCGAGAATCGCGATTGAATCGCCCATAAAATTTCAGCACAAAGGCTTTGAAAGAGCCTGGGTGCGTTTTCTGGCGCAGATACCAAGAACCCAAACTATAAAACTTTTAATAACCGGCAGCCCGCTCTCGCCTAAAAAAAGTTTTCTTAAAAAATTTGGGTTAACTTTAGTTTCGTTTATTTTTGACCATAAAATCTGCCGCGTAATTTTAAGGAAAATTGACCGCTTGGTTTTTAGCGGTTGGCAGTTGGCGCCACTTTTTGAAAAATACAAACCCGCTCTAGTTTTTGCGCCCAATGTTTTTGCCGTGCCTGATGTTTGGGCATTGAAGCAGGCGCAAAAAAGGGGAATAAAAAATATCGGAATGATAAAAAGTTGGGATAATCCGACATCCAAAGGATTGTTTAGAGTTCATCCGGATAAATTGATAGTCCATAATCACATTTTAGAAAACGAAACGGCAGGAATAGACGACTATCCCAAAGAAAGGATTTTTACGTCGGGCATACCGCAGTACGATATCTATTTTAGAAGTTTTAGTTTGCAAAAACGGGAGAATTTTTGGAAAAAATACGGCATTGATCCGAACAAAAAAATCATTCTTTATTTGGAGCCAGGACTTATATTGGCGCCGCACGGAGAAGAAATATGGCAGATAATGAATGAATTTCTGGAGAAAAATAAGATAAAATTCCCTGCGGAAATTTTTGTCAGCATCCATCCGGCTTACTCCGCGAAAGAAGAAATTTTGAAGAAATTAAAGCATATAAAATTTGTTCGCTTGGGAGAATACGCGAATAGCGGCACCAAAAGCTGGGAATTTTCCAACGATGATATGTTAGAATTGATGTATGCCGTTAAATTCAGCGACTTGGTAATCAATATCGGTTCTACTATGAATATAGAAGCGGCCATTTTGGACAAGCCGATTATTAATATTGCATTTGATGGGTTTAAAAAGCAGGATTATGGCAAGTCCGTTCGCCAATATTATGATTTCAATCATCTAAAGAATATTATAAAAACCGGCGGAGTGAAAGTTGCCCGTAGCCAAGAAGAATTATTAGAGCAGATTAATAAACTTTTGATAGACCCTTCTATCGGAAGAGAAGGTAGAAAAAGAATAACTCAAGAACAATGCGTTTTTACCGACGGCGAATCGGGCAAAAGACTGGGAGAGTATATTTTAGAAGTTTTGAAGTAGATAGGATTAAAGAAAAACTTGCGTAATTTGTCAGGGCGTTGTATATTGAAAAATAATTTTAGCACTTTGAAAGGGGTAATAAATGAAAATTACGCTTATTGCGCCGCCGTGGATTTTTAAGGAAGAAGTGGAATTTGTTTCCCAGAATTTGGGGCTCGGTTACCTGGCTTCATATTTGGAAACACGTGGGCACGATGTCGCTATTATAGACGCGCTTATTGAGGGGCTTGATATATCTTTTCTTCTTCATACCAAATACGCCGATATTTTGAGGTGGGGTTTGGCGGATGAAGAAATCGTCAGGCGTATTCCGCCGGATTCGGATATTATCGGTATTACCGCGCCCTTTACGGATTCGCGGTTTATCGTGAATCCGCTTTCTAAAGCGATTAAGAAAACATTTTCCAAAACTACTTTGATAATGGGTGGTGTTTATCCGTCCACATTGCCGGAAGAAGCATTGAGATTATCCGCAGCGGATGTGGTAGTTTTGGGCGAGGGAGAGAGATCGCTTTGCGAACTTATTGAAGGGAAAGACTGGGATAAAATAAAAGGCATTGCATTTTGGCAGAATGGCGAGATTGTAAAAACTGGCATTGGTAGGGCGGTTAAAGATATAGAAAATGAAATACCGATGCCGTCGTATGATTTAAGACCCATGCAGAAGTATGTTGGATGGTCGCCGCGCGGCGATAGAGAAGATAGAACTTTATCTGTCGTCAGTTCGCGCGGATGCCCATTTAAGTGCCGGTTTTGTTCCATTTATAACGTTTACGGGCACAAATGGAGAGCTTTTTCAGCTAAAAGAATAATCAGGGAAATCAAAATTGCGATTGAAAGATTTGGAGTCAATCACATTGAGTTTGAAGACGATAATCTGACCTTGGAAAAAGACCGCGCTATGGAGATTTTTGAAGGGATAAAAAATTTGAATGGTAGAAATGGAGAAAAAATCATCTGGTCTGCGCCAAACGGCGTGATGATAAATTCTTTGGACAGAGAATTAATTTTTAAGATGAAGGATTCCGGAGCTGAATTGATTTATCTTCCGGTTGAAAGCGGTGACGAAAAAATTTTGGAACTTATGAACAAGTGCCACTATAAAGCGCATCTTCAGAAAACACTTGAGGTTGTCAGTTGTTGCAGGGAAGCGAACCTTAAAGTTAGCGCTTTCATCATAGTGGGTTATCCGGGAGAAGATAAAGAATCTTTTGGCAAAACTTTAGATTTTTGTAAAAAACTCGTGGATGCAGGGGCTAGCGCGGTAACGCCGTTGGTGGCTACGCCTTATCCGAATACGGATTTGTACCGTGAATGCGAGAAAAATGGCTGGCTGGTTCACTCCGATATGGAGAATGTGTTGGTCTATCAAAGATATTCCCGTTTTTTGCCGGAATTCGTGCACATTAATACTCCGTGGTGTTCAAAAGAGGAAGCTTTTGAAAGGCATCAATTGATGATGCGAATGTTTCCGACAAAGCATAACGTGCGGAAAAATAAGTAAAATTATAAATCAGCGGCAGCGTTGGTTCATTGACTGGCGCTGTTTTTTTATTTAAAGTTTTAAATACATGATAAAGATCGGTCATATCAAGATAAGCGAAAAAAGTCCCACGGTTATTATTGCCGAAGTCGCCTGCGAGCATCGCGGCAGTTTGTCTGCGGCCAAACGCTTGATAAGGGCCGTTAAAGAGGCCGGAGCGGATATAGTTAAATTTCAATTGCATGTTCCGAAAGAAGAAATGGTTCCCGGAAAAATAAAATTTTGGGCGGGACCGATGGACGAAGTTTTAAAAGAAGTGAATTTTGATAAAGCAGAGGAACATAAGGTATTGAAAAATTATTGCAAGAAAGTTGGCATTCAGTATCTTTGCACTCCTTTTTGCTCGGAGGCGGCCGACATTTTGGAAAAAGTTGGCGTGGATGGTTATAAAATCGGTTCAGGAGAATTAACAAATCTCCCGATGATAAGGCATATCGCGCAGAAGAAAAAACCAATGATAATTTCAACCGGGATGAGCGTGTTTAAAGAAATCGTCGATACCGTTCGGGTTTTAAAAGAAGAAAAAGCCGATTTTGTTTTGATGCATTGCGTTTCCGAATATCCGGCAAAGTACGAGCATCTAAGCCTTGGTTTGATTCCTTTTTTTAAGAAAAAATTTAATGTGATGGTCGGCTATTCTGACCATACGACTGAAATTTATCCGGCGGTCGCTGCCGTTGTTTTGGGAGCGAAAGTAATTGAAAAACATTTTACCCTAAAAGATTTGCGAGGCCCGGACAGCTTTTTTTCTTTATACCCAACACAATTTAGACAAATGGTTAATGCGATTAGGAATATTGAAAAAGCGCTGGGAAAAGAGAAAAGAGTTTCAAAAGAAGAGCAGATTGTGAGGAATTGGGCTTCTCATAGCGTTGTGGCGGGAAGGGACATAAAGAAAGGGGATAAGCTGACGCTTCAAAATTTAATGCCCAAAAGGCCCGGGAGCGGGATTCCGGCTAAATTTTTGGACAAAAAATATTCTTCAAAACTTCTCGGCAAAAAGGCCAAAAGAAATTTGCCGAAAGACACAATTTTGAAGTGGAGCGACGCAAAATAATTTAACGATAAAATGATTTTTAGCTTATCTTGACTAAAGCCGTTTTTTAATTTACTTTTATATTATGAATCATTCGCCAACTATCTGCATCATTCCCGCTCGTGGCGGCTCAAAGCGGCTGCCCGGCAAGAATATTAAGGATTTTTTGGGCAAGCCGCTTTTAGCATGGACGATTGAGACTGCTAAAGCCAGCGGAGTTTTTGACAGGATAATTTTAATGACTGACGACGAGAAGATAGCCGAAGTCGGCAAAAGATATGGCGCGGAAGTTCCTTTTATGGAGCCGGAAGAATTCGGCCAGGACAATGTTTATGTCGCCGAACCGCTTAAATACACCTTGAAGCGTTTGAAAGAAGAAGAAAATTTTTCTCCTGATTTTTTTGTTCTTTTGGAGCCGAGCTGCCCCGGCCGCTTGTCAAAGCACATTAAAGAAGTTGTGGAAATTTTCAAAGACAGCGATGCCGATTCCATCGCGGCTGTCAGCGAAATTCCGACCCGTTTTAATTCGGCCAAGTCTTTGAAAATTTTCGGAGAGAACGAACTCCGGCATTTTTCCGGAACTTTAATTAAAGATTTGACTCACCAGAATCAAAAAATTGAAAAACTTTATTACATCAACTCCGCCATTTACGCTTTTAAAACGAAAAATTTGTTTGAAGAAAATAATAGCCTTTGGGGCAAAAAGGTTATCGCTTATATGATGGACCCTAAATACGCTTTGGATATTGATACTTTTGAAGACTGGGAGAATGCCGAGATAAAGACGAAAAAACTTCTGGAAGAAAAAGAGAGTTAAATTATAAAATATGTCGGGAAAACCGTCAAAAAGAAAAATAGCCATCATTGCCGGCTCGCGCGGAGAGTACGGATATTTCCGGCCCGTAATAAAAGAAATTATCAAAAAGCCGAATCTGGATTACGGTCTTATCGTAACCAACATGCATGTTTTGGATAGTTTCGGTTCCACTATAGACGAAATTAAAAAAGACGGCTTTAAAATTCACGCGGAGATTCATAATACTTTTGACGGCTACAATCGTTTGACAATGGTTAAGTCTCTCTCCGTTTTCAAAATGCAGCTTCCGGAGATATTGAAACAAATGGGAGCGGATATGATTCTTTTGGGAGGCGACAGAGGAGAGCAATTAATGGCCGCTATCGTTGGCGCTTATATGTATATTCCAACGGCGCATATTCAGGCCGGGGAAGTTTCCGGAAATATAGACGGCGTGACAAGACATGCCATTACCAAATTCGCCCACTTGCATTTTGCTTCCAATGAAGACGCGGCGCAAAGAGTTTTAAAAATGGGCGAGGAGCCGTTTCGCGTTTTTAACGTCGGCGCGCCGCAACTGGACGAATTGATAAATGGCGAGATTGCGCCGGAGGAAGAAATTTATAATAAGTTTGGATTAGACAAAGAAAAACCAATTTTGATAATTGTTCAGCATCCGGTGACCGAGGAATTTGACGAGGCTGAAAAGCAGATGGAAGAAACGCTTAAGGCCGTGGAAAAATTTGGATATCCCGCCATTATTATTTTGAACAACTCCGATGCGGGTAGTCGCGCGATAAGGAGCGCTATCAACCGGCTTAGAAAGCCTTTTATGAAAATTTTTCCCAACATTCCGCGCAGAGATTATGTCGGTTTGTTGAAAATTTCCGGCGCCATAGTGGGCAATTCTTCTTCCGGTATTTTGGAGGCTCCTTCTTTCGGATTGCCGGCGATAAACATCGGTAATCGCCAAGCTGGCCGGATGCAAAGTAGAAACGTTATAAACGTTTCGCATTCCGCTCCGGAAATAGAAAAAGCGATTAAAACGGCTCTTTCTGAAACATTTAGAGAAAAGATTAAAGAATGCGGCAATCCTTACGGCGACGGCCAATCGGCCAGAAGAATTGTTGATGTGCTCGGCAGCATACCAATTAATGATAAATTATTGATTAAAAAAATAACCTATTGAATATGGCAAAAATTGACTTGAAAAATTCAAATTTTATTGTGAATGAGAACGTCGCCATAGAAGAGGCGATGAGGGCCATAACCGATAATAAAAGAGGCGCGGCGATTATTGTCGATTCCGAATATAGCGTTGTCGGCGTCGCCAGCGACGGAGACATTCGGCGCGCCATGATAAAAGGGGCGACGATGCTTACTCCAATATATAAAGCAATGAATCTTAACGTTAAGACCGTTACCGAAAAGGATAAAGAAATTTTGTTGTCGCCTCGGAAATTTTTTGATGAAAATCGTCATATCCATCTTCTGCCCGTGGTAGATAAAGACAACAAATTAATTGACATTTTGGTTTGGGAATCGTTATGAAAATTTCCGTTGTCGCGCCGTTTCATAATGAAGAAGGAGTCGTAAAGAAGGTTGTTTTGGAAATTCTTTCGGCTTTAAGGCCTTTTGGCGACTTTGAGTTTATTTGCGTCCAGGACGGATCTGGCGACAGCACCGGCGTCATTTTAAAAAGTTTGTTGGCTGATAATCCGGAGTTGCGCGTTGTTGAGATTCGGCAAAGCTTTGGTTATGGCCATGCCGTCAGAAAAGGCCTTGAGGCGGCTAAAGGAGAGATTGTCGGTTATATTGATGGCGACGGCCAGATTGATTTTGAAGATATAATTCGCGTTTTACGCCTCATGAGTTCTGTTCGCGCGGCGAAAGCCAAGCGCGTAAAGAGGCGAGACGGGTGGAAAAGAGCGATTATTTCGCGGATATATAATTTACTGACGTTTTTGCTGTTCGGCTTTTTGTCGTCTGACGTCAACGCCAAGCCGAAATTTTTCAAGAGAGAAGATTTGGAAAAAATGAAGTTAGTTTCCAATGATTGGTTTATTGACGCCGAGATAATGATAAAAGCCAAAAAACTCGGCATAAAATGGCGGGAATTGCCGATAGAGTTTAAAAAAAGAGAAGAGGGTTTTTCCAAGGTTAATTGGAGGACCAATTTAGAGTGGTTGAAAAATCTTTTTATTTGGCGGTTCGGGAAAAAACTTTCTCTGTGGCAAAAGCAAACAATCCCAAAGCAGCCATAAAAGCCAAAGACAGAAAAAATGGATAAAAAACTTTTTCAGCAATTCTATAAGATGGAAGAAAGCCACTGGTGGTTTGAGGGAAGAAGAAAAATAGTCCGCTATTTTTTAAAAAAATTTCTGAAAGATAAAATCAAGCCTGATATTTTGGACGTCGGCTGCGGCACGGGCTTTAATCTTATAAATTTCAGCGATATAGGCGAAGTTTTCGGCGCCGAAACATCGGCCATCGCCCTGGAATATCTGGAAAAACGCGGCTTGAAAGAAAAAGTTTTTTTTACGGATTTACCCGATTTGCAGATTCCGAAAATATTTGATTGCATAACGTGTTTGGACGTGCTTGAACACGTAGCCGACGATGAGACCGCGCTCTCCAATCTGCGCAAATACTTGAATGCCGAAGGGGTTATTTTAATCACCGTACCGGCGTATCAACGGCTTTGGTCGCGGCACGACGAGGCGGCGCATCACGTCAGAAGATATTCGCGGGAAGAATTGGTCAAAAAAATCAAGAAAGCCGGTTTCAAGATTGAATATCTGACTTATTTCAACACTTTTCTTTTTTTGCCGGAAGCTGTCTTCAGATTTTTAAAAATTGGCGGAAAAAGCGGGTCCGACCTTTTTAAATTCGGCAAATTCTTCAATTTTATTCTTTCTTTAATTTTTTCAAGCGAATTGTTTTTTCTTAAAATAACGCCTTTCCCTTTCGGGCTTTCCATTCTTTGCGTGGCGAAGAAATAAATCCTATTTTATGGTATAATGATTGGAATGAGTTCAGCCGAAAGATTCGGGTATGAATGGAATAAATTCAATAAGATAATTCCCGAATACGAGATTCAGTTTTTGAAGTGGGTTTATCCTTTCAAAAAAGATGATTTCAAAGGCAAGATTATTTTAGACGCCGGTTGCGGCACAGGAAGAAACTCTTATTGGCCCCTGCTTTACGGCGCGAAAAAAGTCGTAGCTTTTGATTTTGACAAAAGAATAGTTGATGTCGCCAAAAAAAATCTTAGCCAGTTTGAAAACGCCGAAGCGGTTTATCAATCTATTTACGATATCGCTTACGAGAATGAGTTTGACATTGTCTTTTCAATAGGCGTGGTTCAATTTTTAGAAAAACCCCAGGAAGCGATTATTAGGCTGGTTCGGGCCATGAAAAAGGGCGGCTTATTTTTGATATGGGTTTACGCCCGCGAAGGAAACGAATGGATAGTCAGATTTATCATGCCCCTAAGAAAAATTCTTTCCCGTCTTCCTCCCTGGTTCACCAACATTATTTCTTATTTTTTTTCAATTTCCCTGTTTTTGTGCCTGAAATCAGTTCCTTTTAAGCATCCTTATTTCAAACAATTGAAAAATTTTAAATTTTGGCACGTTCATTCCATTGTTTTGGACCAGCTTTTGCCTAAAATTTCCAACTATTGGAAAAAAGAGGAAGCCCTTGATTTATTAAAAAACAAAGGGCTTGAAAATATAAAAATTTACTCCGTTAACAATAATTCCTGGACCGTTGTCGGAAATAAGGCGTGATATTTTTTGCGGAAACATGGAAATTCTGAAAAATAAATGGATAATTCTGGTTTTTATTCTTACCGTTTCCGGCATTATAATTTTTACCGATTTTTTGGTCAGGCCGGCGATTTGGTCCGACGAGGGGTTGGTGGTTCAATTAGCCCGAAATTTTTCCGAGACCGGCGATTATAACATTGCCGTTGCCCCCGGCGTTTTTTCGGGCAATCGGCACTATTACACTTCTTCGGTGGGATGGGTAATGCCGGTTTCTTTGGCGATGGTGTTTGAAGCATTCGGGGTAAGTTTTCTAAACGGCCGCTTGCTGGCGGCTTTTTATTTTTTTGGTTTTATCATAGTTTCTTTTTTGCTGGCCCATCGTTTGTGGGGCTTGAAAATAGCGGCTATCAGTTCTTTTCTTCTGGTAACCTTCGCTCCTTTATACGGCAACGGAAAACCGGCGATAGCGGAAGTTCCGGCTTTGTTTTGGCTGGCTTTGGGTTTTTATTTTTATGAAATTTTTCGCCAAAAACCGACGCAACAGATGATTTTTTCCGGCATCGGCTTCGGTTTATTTTTTGCGAGCAAGCCCGCTTTTCTGCTTTTGGGCTTGCCGGCTCTTTTTCTGATTCACTTGATAGATTTCTTGAGAGACAAAGAATCTTTGAGGAAGCTGGCGGCGTTTTGGCCGGTTGTTTTTATCGTTGTCTTGCCGACAATATGGCTTGGAATCATTCATCCTATAAATTTTTCAAATATCAAAAAAGCCGTAGCTCATTATTCCAATAATTACGGCTCGCCCTGCGTTTTATGCGATATTAAAAATAATCTTTCGGCATTTTTAAGCAGCGAAACTTTGTGGCATCTTTTTTTGTTATCTGTTGTTGCCGTCGTTTACCTGATTTTTATAAACAGGAAAATCTTGCTGGAAGATTGGCGGCTTAAATGGTTGATGCTTTTCGGCTTCTTTGATATTCTTTTTTTCCTAAAAAGCCCCGGCGTTTTCCGCTATTTTTTTCCTTTTCAGATAATTCTTTTGGCGGCTTTTCCGATATGTTTTTTGGGAATCGTAAAAAGGGCGAGAGAGAATCTTTCAGGCGCGGCTTTTTTTCTCCTTGTCGTTTTGGGGGTTTTCCAATTTCTTCATTTGGCTTTGTCTCCGACGTCTTATTATTTTGAGGTTTATTCCGTCGGGCCCGTTGATATGGAAAAATATTTGAGCGATAAAAAATTTCCAAAAAACGCGACAATCGGCATTATTGACATGCCCCAGGCAGGGGCGTCGATGGCGGCCGGCAGATATTACCAATTGATTCAATTTGCCACGGGGAAAAATTTCGGAATTAGCGACGGCATCAACGTTTTGGACTTGCCGGATAATCTGCTCCCCGATTATTTGCTTTATAAGCGGCCATTTTTTCTTCTTAGCGGAAATGCCGGCGAGTACGAGAAAAAAATAGAAAATCATTATAAAAAAATAGCAATTTTCTACGAACAGATAAGATTGATGAAAAAAAATTGACATCTTTGTTTCTGCCTGCTATTTTCTGATAAACGGCACTTTGAAATGTCTTGAGATTGGGAGGATTTATGGCCGTATTTAACCGCAATCGGCTGAAATTTTTACCGTTGGCAAAAAGGAAAAACAAGATAACCGTTAAAGATATTTATCAATTGGATGACGATATTCCGGAATGCAAAAATCCTGATTTGGGAATTTTAGCCGGGAAAATTATCAGAGCGCGAGAAAACGGAAAACCGGTAATCTGGATGATGGGAGCGCATCCTATCAGGCGAGGAAATTCTCTATTTATCATTGATTTGATGAAAAAAGGATTTATCACCCATATTGCCGCCAATGGCGCTTGCGCCATCCATGATTTTGAATTGGCTTTTTGCGGCTCAACCTGTGAAGATGTTGAAGAAAATATCAGAGATGGAACCTTCGGAAATTGGACGGAAACAGCCGTTTTTATCAATAAAGCCGCTTCTGCCGCCTATCAAATGAGCATTGGCTTGGGAGATGGCATCGGGAGAGCGATTGAATGGGCGTCTCCGATGTTTTTACATCCCGAATTGTCAATTTTTGCCGCGGCTTATCGTTTGCGGATACCGGCCACGATTCACAAGGGAATCGGATATGACATTACCGACCAGCATCCTTTGGCTGATTATGCGGCTTTAGGATGGGCTTCGGGCCGCGATTTTCTTATTTTTGCCGATAGTGTTTCAAAATTAGAAGGCGGAGTTTTGCTTAATATCGGAACGCAGGTAATGGGACCGGAGATTTATTTAAAAGCCTTTTCAATGGCGAGAAACGTCGCCGACCAGAAAAGAGAAAAAATAAGAAATTTTACGACCGCGGTTTTTGATGTTGTGGACTTGGGCGATTGGAAAAATGAAGATTGCGATTGGCGCAAACAAAAAAATTATTCCGATTCAGGTTATTATTTTCGGCCTAAGAAAACGATTTTGATACGAACGGTAAAAGACGGCGGAGAAAGTTTTTATATTCGCGGGGATTTTCGGGAAACTATTCCTAATTTATACCGCCACCTTGCAGGATGGGGAGACAATAATGAGAAAAAATGATATTGAGACGAAATTCGGCGGGCTAATCAGAGTTTTGATGACGTCAAAAATAACGGCAAATAAAGAAGAATTGGATTTTTTTGAAGGGCTTGATAGGGTTATCAGTCTTGTTGCTGGACAATGCGCAAAAAGTCCGAAGAAAAAAATGATGTTTATAGGGAACGGCGGGAGCGCGGCTATCGCTTCGCATCAGGCCTTGGATTTTTTCCTAAATTGCGGCATAAAAGCCACGGCGTTCAATGACCCTTGTTTTTTGACCTGCATGGCCAACGATTTCGGCTATGAAAATGTTTTCGCGAAACAGATTTTGCCGGTTGCCGAAAAGGGAGATGTCCTGGTCGCGATTTCCAGCTCGGGCAAATCTCCTAATATTCTCAAGGGAGCAGAGGCGGCGCGAGAAAAATATTGCCATATCGTTACGATGTCCGGATTTAAGCCCGATAATCCTTTAAGGAAAAAAGGGGATATCAATCTTTACGTAAATTCCGAATCTTATAGATTTGTGGAGGCCAGCCATTATCTTTATTTGGATTTTATACTGGAGATGGTTATCGGCGAAATGAAAAATAAAAATAGAGAATAGATAATTAAGCCGCCTTGTGCTAATAGGGCGGCTTTTGATATAATTGGAGCATGAATCCCGTTAGAGATCCAAACATTGGAACTCTCACTGGGAATGGCATGCAAACAAAATGGCGAAGATAGAAAATTATAAATTAAATTTTCGGAAATGCTTTAGTATTTCCTATCTCTAACGGGATGAAGATAATCCAAAAATACAACGAGTGCATCGGCTGCGGAAGCTGTGTTGCTTTGTGCCCCAAATTTTGGGAGATGGATAACGAAGGGAAGGCGTATTTGAAAGGAGGGAAGAAAAATCCGGAAACGGGAGATTGGGAGCTGGAAATCAGAAAAGCGGGATGCAACAAAGACGCCGTAGACGCATGCCCCGTTCAGATTATTAAAATCGTTGAATGTTAGTGTCCTTTTCGGCTGATGACTATCGCTATTGTTCTTGCAAAAATCGCCAAATCAAGCACGGATGAGCGATTTTTAATGTAATAAAGGTCG
>Ga0209210_1002626_pt1 | contig 12914 bp, 13 predicted proteins | sample RifGroA1_FD_183991 | JGI IMG/M metagenome (GOLD analysis project Ga0209210, IMG submission 183991) | Contaminated groundwater microbial communities from Rifle, Colorado, USA - Rifle Groundwater A1 (SPAdes) (version 2) | ecosystem: Environmental > Aquatic > Deep subsurface > Groundwater >...
CAACGTTGGAGGAAAGATTGCCATCGGCCATCAACCTCAGCCTGGCATTGACTGGAACGTTTGTTACGCTTTCTATTTCTCCATTTATATCGAGCGACAATGTAATAAATGGTTTTGGATTTGGAATAGTAATATGCTTAACGGTAAACTCTTCTTTGTCTTTTATATCCCAAATCAAAAAACCCTTATCGTTAGATTCACCATGATTTTGTTGAATAACGGAACCAGCAAATCTAATTCTTCCATTTTTATCTAAACTTTGTGTTTGATGAATATCGCCAAGTAGTGCATAGTCAAAATTATTAAATATTTCAACTTCATCCTCTCCGCTATCAACAACCCATTCGACGTCGGTGGTTGCGCCTCTTATAGCGCCATGATAAAGAGCCATATTAATTTTGCTTTTATCAGTAGGCTCTAAAATCCAATTTTCACGATCAAAAACATTCATCACATTAAAGATAATATTATTATCAAATGAATATTCGCCAGACTTTAGATAAAGTATTAAATTATCCAAATTTATAGCGTCGATTATTGGAGAAACGGCATCCAATCTGTTGTTGTTACTATAAATTTTATCATGATTTCCTAAAATAATCCTTACAGGGGCAATACCAGCAAGATTTTTCAAAAAATCTGATGCAACTTTTACATACTCTGGACTTAAGTTACACTTATTATGATACAAATCGCCTAAAAATAAAATTAAATCAATTTTTTCTTCTCGCAAACGAGAATAAATTATTTGAAATATTTCTTTATATTCTTCGTGGCGAGAAGAAGTTCGAATATGTAAATCCGCAAAGTGTGCAATTTTAGTCATTTACAATTTTCTGCTTTCATCAAATATTCTATCATATTCCCGTTATCAACCTTAACGGCATTTCGCTTCTTATCTTGAAATTCTTCTTTGCTCATCTCCCCAACATCTTTCCACGGAAAGACATCGATGCAAAATACATCTTTTCTGTATTGAAGAATATTCTTTAAAATCTTATTCTGTTTATTTCTCGCATCTTTATCTAAAGCCAAATAAACTTCTTTTTCGTGGTTGACAACAAAATCAAACAATATAGAATTTTCATTCAACAGCGACCCAAGCAATGGCACTGCATTGTCTGCCTTAATTGCATCAAACACTCCCTCAACAATTGTCAATGGTTTTCTTTTGTCTATGTATAAATGATTAAAAACAATGTCTTTTGACACGGCTGGATTCAGGTAAGACATCTTGTGATTAATGTACGACCTTGCAATAAAGAAGTCAACTTTTCCCTCTGTGTTAAAGGATGGTATTACAATTCTTCCTTCATATACGCCCTGAGCACAACATCCCATTTTCCACCACAGAATGTCATCAAATGATATTCCTCTATGGAACAAATACTGCTTTGCTTTCACAACAAAAGGGCTTTTGATATTGCTTGTTAAAGTTTCAAATTCTTTCGGAAGATAAACGATTTCCTTGAAATCATCTTCGACGCCTTCTCTATTAATAGAAAAATCTATTCTGCCAAATATATTTTCCCACTCAGTTTTGCTATTGCTATCTCCAAATTTAAAAACCAAACTGGAAATATTATGCCCAGCAGTTCCACATACCCAGCATTTCCAAACGTTTTTGTCTAAGTTAACGCTTAATTTTCTTTTATTGCTGTCACAAAAAAGACAGCGGAAAAGATATTCTGTGCCTTCGCGCCTATTTGTGGCAAAGTAATTTCCAAGAAATCTTTCTAAGATTGCTAACTTTTTTTCGATCAAACAGATGTAATGTAGCGTATTAGAAAAATAAAGTCAAGGACTAAACCATGTACGGCACGGCGAAACCTTCCTTTACCAACATTTCATTAATGTTGTTTTCCGTCTTATCAGAATTAATTGAAATTATAGTTGCCAGGTATCTACCATATTTATCTTTTTTGTCCTTAACTGTTTTTATGTACAGTGGCTTTGGAAAGTTGGGATATTCATTAAACAATAACGACTCTAAACGACTTTTAGCCAGCATGCCCTTTGCGTATTCATTGCTTTCTTTCGAAACGCCATAAGTTTCGGGAGTATTAATGCCATAAAGTCTAACTTTTTCTGTGAACGTAATACCAAAACCCAACAAAATTTTTATAAGCAAAGTGTCTCCGTCTATTATTGAAATACACTGTGCTTCGTATGTGTAAAGTTCATTTCGCATGATACAGTAAATATCCTGATTTTGAAATAATCGTCGAGTCCGCCACGTCGTAATACTGTTGCGCAATATTTCCCTTTTTTGTATATTCAACAACATTGGCGAAATCTGGCTCAGTTTGCAACAAATGTTCCATAACACATTTCTTTGCCTTTTCACCTCGAGGTATTCTTACTCCACAAATCTTTCTTGCCGTCGCAACAGGAATGTAAGTAGGAATTTTTGACGTTTCTTCAAAAACAATATTTGACACAATTCCATTAAATTTCAATAAGGCTGAAATTGTCGTTGCCGAACTTTTGCCTTTTTGAAATAAAACAAGAGCTGGCTCAATATAAATGTAATCAATTTCATAATGCAAATGAAGAGTTCTTATTATAGAACGAACATGTTTGGCCTTGGCAAACAAATCAGGAAACTTCTTTTTATTTTTTAGATCAATATACCCAAGCTTGCATATTTTTCCATCGCTATGTAAAATTGCATATCCTGTACACGCTGTGGAAATATCGAGACCAAGAATCATAAAATTACTTTTCCATAATCCACGTTCTATTTTCAATTATATATTGAATAGCCGACGGAGACACTTCATATTCTTTCGCTAGTTTTGCATAAGAAAATTTTCCAGTTTTATACTTTTCTCTTATTTCGTTAACTTTTTCCCAAGTTAATTTTGCGCTTGATGATTTCTCACCTTTTCGCGCTTCTGACATTTTTTGTCTAGACTCTTCGGAGTGGTGTTTGCCATAATGTCCATTTTTTTCACCTTTACTTGGTTCAGATATTTTTTGTCTGGTTTCTTCAGAACGGTGTTTGCCTTTTTGCGACTCAGATATTTTTTGTCTAGTTTCTTCGGAAAGATGCTTTCCAAAATTATGATGTTTTTCGCCTTTAAGCGCGTCAGACATTTTTTGTCTGGTTTCTTCAGAACGGTGTTTACCTTTTTTAGATTCAGACATTTTTTGTTTAGCTTCTTTTGAATGGTTTTTTCCAAAAAAATGATGTTTTTCGCCTTTGTGCGCTTCAGACATTTTTTGTCTTGCTTCTTCAGAATGTTTTTGCCCCAAACAACTTCCTGCAATTTTACAAATATTATATTCTGGCGATAACGCGTCTAGATAAAATTGTTCTCTTTCAATAAGTTTTCCTTTCTCTTGCACTTCCTCAATTGTTTCAAAAATAAAACTATTTTCTCCGTATTTATTCCAAGCATTTTGCAATGTCGAAGAATGATGTTTGTTATGTCTAAGAGCGAACCAATGAATACGTTTCCTATTAACAATGCATACGGCGCTCCCAATATAAATCTTTCCATTAACTTTATTTATTATTTTATAAATTCCAGACGTCATAACATTATTGTACCATATTAACCCAAGTCGTATTTTATCTTAAATGTAAAAGAATCAGTTTCTCTTTTTCGCAATGGTGAAGCCAACTTAGCAATTCCAATCAGATTTCTATCGCTATCGAAAATCCCAATGGAGTTGATGTAAGTGACATTGTCAAAGCTGGCTGTAGGTTCAGTGAAATTACTTTTCACTACATTCTTTATTTCTAATGTATCGCTTTCTCTATATTGCGTAGAACTCGTATGTGCTGTGTTCGAACCGCTTTGGCCATAAGTTATAAAAGTTGGATTACTGGAATAATTCAGTTGCGTCTTTGGCGCATGCGCAAACATTGTAACAACTGGAACAAAATTGGTTCCATTGAAATCGATTTCAAAACTCGACGACGCAACGTTCGTCAGGTCCGTAGGCGTATTACTCCCTGTCGTACCAAAATCAAGCCATCGTGGCGATTTCAAAGTTGCTGGCGCATAGATATCATATCTCTCTGAGTGTGTAGGATGAATGCTCCAACTCCCCGTTAACGCCAGGAAACCTTCTCCATAGAGAACCACGCCTGCTACGCTGCCACTATTTGCATCTGCTGGAAGGTGTTGTCGAAGTTCTCCGTTGCCTTTGTTATCTCTTATCTCGGCCGCAAGAACACCAGTTACATAAAACTTACAAGAAACACTTCCCTTTTCAATTGATGATCCATAGAAAATAGACGGAATGTTTATTAGTTTTATTTCTTGCTGTGTTTTGTCCCCAACAGAAGAAACATTAGCATAATGTATGCTACGAATAATATATCGGTTAAATATATTCCCAAGAGCCACAACATGGGACCGTGAAGATCCTGCAACATATCTATCAATAGATAGTCCAGCCGACAAAGGATAAGAACCAGTTATCACGTCACCATAAGCAAAATCATTATTAAACTCCGAGGTGCTGATTGTTTTGAAAGCGGTCAGTGAACCGTTCTTTGTAATAAACGGATAAATTCTTTGTCCAACTGGTCTATCAATATTGTTTTCATACAAATCTATCTTTCCCGTCGCAACACCACCAACGTTGTCAACAAAAGAACCTGAAACTCTTGCTTTATTATTGTAATAAACTTTTCCGTCATATATCTTAAAATTTACATTTGGATGTGCTTTGATTTGATTGTAAAAGACATCACTCTTACTAAACTTGTAGAACATTCTATGTTAATTAGCTTTTAATCGAAAAGGTTAGAATTGGTTGAAAAAAGCGTCCCGCCCAAATTCCATATACGGTCAAAACCATTAATTTTCATATTTTCCCACTCTTCAGAATTAACCGATGGAATAACTTGTTCTAGATTTATATAATCTTTTGTATACAAACAATCAGGAAATATTTCTCCAACAACGTGAAGGCCATTTTCAATATATGTTTTACCAGTAAAATATCTTCTGTCTACATACGCTAATATACTATTTTTATTAAACGTTTTCTTAAAAAAATCAAACAACTTTGAAAACCCATCAACAATATTGTAATTTATTACATTGGCAAACCTTGTAATTTCATAATCATAACGTTTACTAACCCTTGGTTTCGAAACTGATAAGCATGAATAAATTTTATTATCCACGTCTGCCAAGGCAAAATGATGAAAAGACTCACAATGTCCTTGAATATGATTTTTGTTATAAAATTCTTCAGCTAAGTCATTATCTATTTCTTTTACATTTAAATTCTTTGCGTATGCTGTATTAGGCACTTTGTTCAATTTATTTAAAATAATTGACTTAACAATGTCATTTTTATCTCGCCATTCGTTTTCCCATATATGAAAAACATTTATTCCTTGTTGCAAAAAGAAATTGTTTTTATTAATATGGTAATGTTTATCTTTGCCACCAGAAAGTTCAGAATGCCAATATGTTCCATCAAATTCAAAACCAATATTTAATTCTGGAATAAAGACGTCGAGTTCAATTCTGCCAAACCGTTTTCCGCTTTGTACACTCGGACAAACCTCTTCGATGAAGGACAATAATTCCAGCTCGGGTTTGGAATGATTAGCGGGGGAGCATCTATAACACTTTGGTACGGGAAAAGTGCCATCAATTCGTTGAATAAAAATACTATTACATTTTAGACATTGAAATTTATATTCGCCATTTTGAACGCCATTATATTCTTCGTTAGAAAAAAGAGGCTTAATATCGTAAAGCTCTTCATAATGTTGAATAATGTTTTTATAAAAGTTTTCCTTTTTAGCGCCGCTTGCTTTCTTTTTTATTTCTTTATTCTGTTGACACCACTCGGCACCATAACGCTTTATATTCGTGACTTTGGTTTTTTCTAAAAACTCATCAGTTAATGGATAACTTTCTACACCATACTTTTCAATAAACGTTTTCTTTCTTTTTTCTTTAATTTGTTCTAAATTTTCAGAATTAATTCTACGACATTTTTCCATGTTAACATCAAGCTTTAATACGTTATCTACGCCATATCTTTCAATATTGGTTTTGATACTTTTTTGTCTAATTTCTTTATTTTGCTGCGCCCATTCTACTCCATGGTTACGTAAATTTGTTTCTTTGATGCGTTCACTTACACAATGTTTATTTGGACACCTGGTTCCTTTATTAAAAAACATTTGAATTGCAACATCAAATGTCATGCCACATAAAACATGTTTCAATTTTATTTTTTGATGTTGATTTTCGTATTGAAAATCTTCAGCCAATTCATAGTCAGATATTTCTGACAGTTTTTCTTTAATCGATTCAAAGGAGTGTTTTTTCCTGGCTAGACCACGGCATTCAATTGAACAAATTTTTTGTTCTTTATTCTTTGCTGAAAAGAATTCAGCGCAAACAATACATTTTTTTTGATGCAAAATTAGCCTTTAACAAGCTAATCATATCACGAAGACAAACAACAGAAAAGAAAATTATGTATCCGTCCTGACACGAATTATTACCTCTGTATCAGGAGATTTCCTCAATGGTTCTGATAACTTAGCAACGCCAAGTAACTCGTTGTCGGAACTATATAGCCCTATCTCACTTATAAAAGTAATTGGCGCGTCCAATGTATTATTCTTTACAACAATTTTACTACCCGACAAGTAGGTGGGATTGGAGCTATAATTAAAGTCATTGTGATTTGCCCTACAGAAATATATTGTTGAATTTAGTTCTGTTGTATTATTGAACGACAAGTTCTGAACTCTGTGTCTAAGTGCATCGGCCGTCCCGCTAATTGCAGACGTCGACAACAAAGTATTCATGCTATCGCTCGCCAAATTCATGTCTGCATTTGCAGACAATTTACCAGTCGCCGAAGAACCTGTTCCGAGAAAAATAGAACCAGTCAGAACAGCGATGCCAGCTTGATAGAAAATCAAACCGCAATTGCCATCGGTGCCTACGTAAGCGCCACCAGCGGACGCACTAAGAATCCCGTATTCTCCCGTCGGCGAATTTACACGGAAATCATTCTCGGCGCCTGCGTCAGTCACTGTCAAAATAGATGTAAATGGTGATGAATAAGTTGAATTGGCACCAATCGCAAGAGAAAAAGAGCCTTTCTTTATTTCATCTTTTGTCAATAACCTTGAAAAGTTTAAGAAAAGGCATTCATTAATTTTTGTTCCAGTATCAATGAGGTTACCGTCAGCATCAAATTTCAAAATACTTCCAGTAATATCATGGCCCATCAACGTTTGAGCCATCGAGTTATACATGTTAATTTTCTTGCTGTTTTGAACATTGGTAGAGCTTGCAAGAGCAGAAGAAGTATGGTAACCTGCCGTAATATCGAATATGTGATTGCTTGAGGCGGAAAGATATGGAAAATCGAAAACCGATTGATACAAACCGTGAGTGTAATTTTTGATATTCAAATCACCGTAAGTGCCAGATAAAATTGATCCAGTCAGAGGAATTGCCTCATGCAGTAACGTTCTTGTCGTTGCGATGTCACCGTTTAAAAAGCTCTTAAATGAACTTGCCATTAATTATACCTCGTTAAATAACAGATTGTAATACTAAATACATTCTAATTTATTTTCCATTTTTATATATTCCAGACGTCACTTTATTAGTTTATTTCCTTTTTTGATATTTGCAAGCGCTTCCAGTGGTTGCAAATTGTTTAATGACCAGCATTTGAGAAAGTTTTCATCCTTAACGCTTTTAAAGACAAACATTGACTGTGGAATTATATGATCAATTTGCCACGTTCTCTTATTGTTATCCAAAATTCCATGATTTTCCCAACTCATCCAAGGCTCAAATTGTTTTTCCAAATGTTCCTTTAACTGCTCTGGCGTATATGGTAAATGTCTCCATACGCCTTTGTCTTTGCTAATTTTTTTATGTCGAAAAATGTTTCCAATAGAACAAGAAACCATTTGTTTAATTTTAAAAACTGGATCTTTCTTTTTTCTTGATTTGATATAAATTCTCTTTGATTCTCTTATTTTATCTGGGTTATCTTTAGAATATTGTTTTACATGCCACCTAATCGATTCGGCGTTCTCTACATAATACTCTGTCTGCTTCTTTCTAACTTCTTCTTTATTATTAATATAATGATTTTGTTTTTGAAGTTTTATTTTTTCTTTATTCGCGGCAGCATATTGCTTGCGACAATCTTTGCATAAAGGATAAAGTCCATCAGGATGTTTTTTATTCTTATTGTAATCAGAAATTGACTTTGTAACTTTACAACGATTGCAAGTTTTTAAACCATTTTCTGCTTTCATACAAAACTAAATTTTCTTCGCATAACGTATTGGTATTGTCGTGCTCGTGCCTGTAGTGGCACCAGTTACCCTAATATTTGAATCAATATATTTCACCGAAACGCTATTGATAGTCGTTGTATCACCCAATTGATCAAACAAGAAATCGCTTGTGTTCAATTCTATTGAAGCTTGCAATTTGAATTTAAGAGTTGTTCCTCTCGGCCCTCTTATTACTTCACTGCCAGCCGACGCATCTCTTACGGTGTTTTCCGTAACCAAACTTGCGTCTGTTCCAAGTGACACAAAATAACTTGCAATACTGTCATCGTCTATAAATGAAACTTTACTGCGCGTTCCACTCCCATCAACAACATTGGCAAGTCTGTTATCTACTTCAATAATATATTGTGTTTCGACAAGGTCAGCATCAATTGTAAATGACGGGCTAATTTCTGTCGTATCAAGACCTTGGTCAAGTCTGATAATTGTGCCGCCTGCATCTCCTGCGCGCGCACCTTTCATTATACCTTTGTTATTTGCCCCACCTGTTGCTGTGATTAAACTATCCTCAGATTCTTCGTCGACCGCCAAAATAAACGTTCCAGTTGGATGCCTTTGATTTTCTTGTGGCAATTCATTCAACTTGATAATTGGAAGGTAAAGGAGGTTTGTCCGAGGAATTGACACAAGCTTACTATGCATAGTTGCTGTATTATTTGTGAAAGCTTCCAAAATTGGTGTTTGAAGAATTTCCAAATCATAATAAGCGCTGCCAGACGGGTGGCTCTTGTTGTAAAGAGAGTAATTGATTTCGGAATCACCGAGTGCAAATTTAGTTATTTTAAATTCACCGCGCGCAAGTCTATAACGACCTGTATCGGTTAAGACCGTATCTAGTATTATATCTCCGCTCGCATCTAAAAAAGCCATATAATGTTATCACTCCTCTTTATCTAAGTCAACTTCCTCTTTAAATAGTATTTTATTACCTTTTTTAACATTTTCCATAGCTTCCAAAGGTTTTAAATTTTCCAATGACCAACATTTTTGAAATTCTTCATCTTTAGTGGAAGAAAAATTAAAACTAGATTTTGGCATTACATGATCAATTTGCCATGTTCTTTTATTCAAAGACAACTTTCCATAATTCTCCCAATTCATCCATGGTTCCCAAAGAGATTCAAGATGTTCTTTTAATTGTTGTGGCGTGTATAAAAGATGTTCCCAAATGCTAGAATTTTTCTGAACTCCCACTAAACTTTTTTGAATAGCTCTAGAAACGTTTTTGTGTATTTTAAATTCTACATTGTTTTCATATCTGTCTTTTTCGTATTGTTTTGTTTTTTCTCTGCCTCTATCGGATTTTTTATAATCAGAAGAACGTACGCTTCGACAACTATTACAATTGTATGTATAACCAGTTCTTGAATATTTGTCTTTTGTAAAATACCCTATCGGAAGTTCACTTCCGCACTCAAAACATATTTGCTTCTCTATTAAGATTTTCTCTTCAGAAAGATATTTTTCTCTTTGTTTCTTAGAATAAGAATTACATTTATCTCTATTGTTTTCTCGCCAGGCTTTTGTATAATTTTTTCTATTTTCCGAATTACCATAATCAGATTCTTTTTCAGATTTCTTCTTGCATTCTATACAATAGTTATCTATTCCATCATATCTTGCCTTGTTTTTATAAAACCTCTCCAGCCCCTTCTCCATCTTGCATTTGCTGCACTTTTTCTTTTTCTCTTCCATTTACAATTTATAACATCAATCAATAACGCTGTTAATTGATTATTTTTCTTCTTCTCGGCGAATTAATTCCCCATTCTCCCACCACTCATTTCTTCCATATACATTTTCTATCGCTGGTCCACCAACGCGATGCAATCGCCCATTTTGATACCAGCCATAGCCACCACCACCAAGCGAACTACAATCTTCTGCTGGCCCGCACGTGCGATGCAATCGCCCGTTTTGATACCAGCATCTAACTCCATTGCAATATTTCACACAGCCGCATCCATCATCATTCATATTTTCTTCCTGGGTTCCATAAACAACATGCATCGAACCCATTTTTAATGCCCATATTATCTTCTAACATTTCTATTTCTTCTCGTGTCCAAGCAAGAATTGGCACGTCGTCTCTTTTCGTTATAACTTGATAAACTTTCAGAACTTTTGTTCCATTTTTGTCATAATCGTATTCAGCATCCCAAATATATTTTCCATTATTTGTAGAAAATCTAATAAAAGAAGTTTCATTTTTGCTTAATTCGTTATCAATAACAGATGTAGGAATTAGGCCATTTATGTTTTTGCCTATTGTTCTTAAGTCTAACGTATTTTCAACAATATCACTCGTATCATTCATTGCTACAATATAAACTGCTAACTATCATTTGTCAAGTGATGATTATTTTTTTAACGAATTCGCATAGTTCTTAGCTTTTTCTGTTGCTGTATTAACAACTTTGTCAGTTTGCGCCCAAGCTTCCTTTTCCATTGGATCATCTTTTTCGTTTGGATAATTCTTATTCCAATACAAAGACAATGTTTGAAAATCTAATTTATCTAAATTACTTCTTGTATACCCTGGTGGTAATGTTACACCCGTTGTAATTTTCTTTCTATAACTTATATTTTTTTTGTCATTCCACGTCATGTGTTGATTGTAATGAAAAATTTCATGTATGGTTACCATGACCCAGTCTCTGTCGCCAAAATCTTTTACGTCTGTATTCAAAAATAATGCTTTAAGTTGTGCATCGTAACTTGCCGCGGCGTCCCACATTCTTTTATCATAGAACGTTCTGAAGTTTGCATATTTAACTGCTAAAGCAACTGGTCCACTTGGATTTTTTGCATATGTATCTATTAAATAATCAATTACATCTCTGCGCAAAATATTAGAGCCAGTTGGAGGAACGTCTTTGGCATCTTCAAAATCTTCTATTCCTTCAGTTATGGAATATTTTGAAATGATTTTCTTCCATTGTTCCAATAATGCTTTCATGTTAATCTACCTTTTTGATATGATTGTGGGATAAATTTATATTGAAGTCAATCTTCTTTCCAGTTTGCTTTGATGTAAGTCTTATTTTATAATTTTTACCCCACACAACTTCGTCATTTAAGCCAAGGTGTATATTATTCTTATCTAATATACTATCAGCTCGCACGCCTTTGTCAATAAAACCAGATTTTTCTTCATTAACAATTCTTTGATTAAATGCTGGCTTTATCTTTAAAAATTTCCTAAATGTTTTAAATTGAGCCATCGTATCCAATGGCGACTCAAATTCAACTGTTTTTACAATTGGATAAATACTTCCGTCTGCGTCCACCATTTCTATTTCATAAACATCAGTTGGATTGGAAATATGGCCATGATTATCGATAGTTCTAAAAATATAATAATATTTTCTGTTTGGAATTATACTATCAATAAACGATGCAGCGGTTGCTTCCTGCAAAGAAACTGCATCGATATCAGTTTTAATTGAAACTATTCTGTTGCCAGAAAAATCTTTATATGACTTTGGCTTTTTGTTTATTCTATAAATTTCAAAAAACGCCGCGTGATCATCGCTACTATATTCTAATTTTTCTTTCTCAGTAACCTTTTGCGCTTCTCGCAAAAGTTTTATTACTTCTTCGTCTTTCGGTTCTAAAATTATTGGATGAAGTTTATACTCGCCAACCCCACTGTTCATGAAAAATAAAATTTGGTTGTTAATGCCTTTATACGGAATCGTCATTATATCTGGCGGAACTGGTGGTCTATCTAAAATTCTTCCAGTAAAATCATGGTATAAAACTTCAACCAATTTTAATGATGGAGAATTAACAAAATAAACCGTAGCGGTATCGTCTGTAATGCTGTCAAATTGATATCGATATTTGTTACCTAACACCATTTGATAAGCGTAAATTTTGTAATTATACTGTTTATTATATTTTACTTGCGTATCAATAAACCGATAGATATCAACGTCCGAAGAGTTGGGCAAATAAAAGTTTTGTATTACTTCTCCCGAGCCAGCTTCTCTTTTTTCGACTTTATAAAATAGAGTTTCCGAATAAGCCATTTTGCCTTTTTTTATATCATCAAATGAACGAAGATGGACATTTATTATTTCTTTAATCTTGCCGATGAAAATTACAAACAAAAGACTTCTATATAAATCATATTGAGAATTTGATGTAATCTCTATTTCTTTATTTAAAGAACCGAGAAATACTCCTTCTTGTAAGGTCGAAAAAGTTCTCAACGGGTCGTCGCTAAGTTTTTCCAACCATCGAACAACGTCCCATGACTTAAAAATCTTTTTATCAGAAGATAATAATTGTTCTAGTTTTTCATCTTTTCTTACAATTTCTGACAAAGTTTCTTGAGCAATCAATTCTTCTGTCGGAATTGTGTTTTCAACAAAATCTCGTATAAACAAACTAAAAAATTTTGTCTCTTCAAATACTTTTGCGAATTGTGTTGAATTATCAGTCGAAAATGTCGTATCCCAATACATTGGGAATAGTTCTCTTTTTTCATTAAACTCTTTAAATAATTGTATATTATCAATTGGCGCTATTTGATTTGTAAATCTTCTACGAAGGAAGTTCTCTTCAGTTACTTTAGTTCTCAACA
>Ga0209210_1002632_pt1 | contig 12898 bp, 8 predicted proteins | sample RifGroA1_FD_183991 | JGI IMG/M metagenome (GOLD analysis project Ga0209210, IMG submission 183991) | Contaminated groundwater microbial communities from Rifle, Colorado, USA - Rifle Groundwater A1 (SPAdes) (version 2) | ecosystem: Environmental > Aquatic > Deep subsurface > Groundwater >...
AATAAAGTGTATAATATATATAAGGTTTAAGATATAATAGTTTAAAGGAAAAAAAGGTAAAGGTTTATGGAAGAAAAAGGTTCAGAAAAAATTAAATCAGCTAAAGAGTATTTTCAGTTTCAACTTGAGCGCAAAATTGTTCATTTATCTAAATCGTTTTTATTTTTGTTAGAAGGATTAATTGACGAAGAATATAATATTTCAGAAGAAAAATTTGCAAAAATGAGAAAATTTGTTCTCGATCAATCAGGGGATGCAGTACGTGAAATGAATAAATTTCTTGAAAGACTAGAAGTGACTCTTAAATAAATTAAATAATAATAAATTTTATGTACAACAACAAACAATCATATAACAAACCAATAAATATCAATATAACTCACGTAATTAGAGAAAGATTACAATTACAGAGTAACAGAGAAATATTACATAGAAAATTTAATATCAAAACGCCAGATTTAATTACTGTCACAAAACCGTCTTTTTTAGTAAATGAATTTTCTAAATGGGACGATTTCAAAAAGAAAAGCTTTTTAATTATTTTGGGCGGGCCAACCAATATAAATAAAACAGATTATTTTATAAAAAATTTGATAAAAAAATATAACAAACCAGTTATTTTAAAAAATAATAAAAATTAAAAAAATATGATTAACAAAAACACACAAAAGAAAAAAAATAAAACAAGTTCTTTTGAATTAGTTATTGATATGAAAAAATCAGTAGAAAAATTTGAAGATGAAATAAAAAAAATAGTACAAAATGAAATTATTAAAGCTCAAAAACCGGGTGGCCTTTTATATAACAAATTGTAAAAAATATGACAACTAAACAACAATTCTTACAATCTTTATTTTTAACTCCTTTTCTAGGATTTTTTATTAAAGAAAATAAAACAAATATTCCTACACTTCTATGCGATGATGAATTTGTTATATCAAAAAATGTCATCAATAAATTATCAAAAACAGATAATAATTTTGCAATCACTTTAAAAAACTTAAGTAACGGACTACAAAGAACAGGGATACAAGCTTAACTAATCAATTAAAAGAAATTTCAAAAACAAAAACTTTATGCTAAAAAAATTATTTTCTTTTTCTATTCTTAAAGAAGAAGAAGTCGAAGTCAAACAAGAAACGATTAATGAAGACAAATCTATAATCACCAAAACAACCAAAGAAAAACAAAAAATTCCTAAATCTTTTTTTCTTAAATATCCAAATAGAGATTTAAGAGATGAATCTGAGTTGTTTTTTGGAGCAGAATTCAATAAAGGAGTCAAAGGTGGTTTAGAAACAAATGTCCAAGTAGTCAAAAGAACCGAAAATGAAAATACTGATGGAGTGTTTAGTGAAACAGCTAAAGCTAAATATGTTGATTTATACAAAGAACTATTTAGTCAAAATTCTAAACTTCAATTATTAAACACAAAAGAAAATAAAACAGAAGAAGAAACTAAAGAATTGGAACAAATAAAAAAAGACATAGTTTCTTTAAAAGTAGAGGTTCAAAGCTACGAAAATATCAAACAAAACCTATTTAACAATACGGCAGAAACACGCGCCCAAAATAAATTATTTAATTGGTGGATTGTTCATTTGGCCGGTCTCGTTAACGATAAAGGTGAAGAAAAAGAATATTTTATTGGAAAAAATTACAAGGAAAGAATGAACGATTATGATGAAATTTTTGAAAAATCCGCCACCGATCCTTTTATTAGGGAGAGTTTAGAAAAAATAGCCACCTATACAAGTCTTTGGTTTTTTGGGTCAGTATCAAATCAAGAAGAATTTGATAAGGCAGTAAAAATATTAGATGAAAATAAAGAATTGAAATAATTTTTATGGATAAACAGAAATATATCGAAAAAATGATTAAAACAGAGGCAAATCAACAATTATACAATAAATTTGGTATGCTTTCTTTTGTAGATGGAAGATCCGATACTCTTACCGGAATAAGAATAATCCCACTAAATCAAATTACAAAAGAAGAATGGCATAATGTTTGGCCGCAAAATTCACAATAAAATAAATAATTATGACAGACGAACAAATTCAATCAATGGAAAACAAAGTTTCGGATGAAACTATCATTAGACAATTCAAAGATTTTATAGATTTTAATAATTATATGGTAGAGGCTGGCGCTGATAGTATAGAAATAACAGCAAGTTTAGAAAATGGAAAACTTTGCTATGTAGATATGCCGGATAAAAATAAATTTAATAATAAAAAATGCTTGATTAGATATATTTTTGATACAAATAAATTAGAAATATTTTTACCAAATAGTGGATAATCAAAACATAAAACAAAAAGAACTTTTCAATCCCAGAATTTTGTTAAAAGACATTATTCTGGGTTTTTCGTTTTTTATTGATTCTTTAACGTTAAAAAGAGTATATATAAAGCACTCTAATAATTTGGACGGGGCCGAATCTGAAGAAATTTATAATGTTAATTTTGAAAAAGCCATAAATAATGGTCTAATTACTAATACTGAACAATTAGAATATTTAAAATTAGAAAATGTTTGGAATGAAAAAGAAGAATATGAAATAAAAGATCAAGAAAAATTCATTGATACAATGAAAATAACAAAAACAAAATTGTATCAAGAAGCTCAAATAAAACAAGTAAATGATGGAATAACCGACGCCCAAAATAAAATAAATAACTTAATACAAAAAAAAGATCAACTTATAGGATTTACCGCCGAAAAATATGCTATTAAAAAACAAAATGAATTTTTTATTTATAATTCTTTGTATAAAGCCGAAGATTTGAAAGAAAAATATTTTACCTTTGAAGAATACAATAACTTAGAAGAAACTAAACTTTTAGAACTAATAAAAAATTATAATAACAAATCCACCCCATTTAACAATAAAAACATTCAAAAATTAGCTTTGGAACCTTTGTTTCTTAATGGATTTTCTCTTTGCGACAACGATCCTTATAAATACTATGGTAAACCAACCTGTTATTTAACTTATTACCAAATAGAGTTGTTTAGTTACGGATGTAATTTTAAACATATACTATCAGAACTAAAAGACAAAATTGATCCTGAATTATATAAAGATCCCGAAAAATTAACAGAATATTATAATTCAACAAAAAATATTGAAGAAGTCGTTAATAGGGCAGGTTCTGGCCAAGAAAGGGATGGGGGCGCGATAGGTATTGTTGGTAAAAAATCAGATATAAATAAAATAAGAGACAAAACAACTATGATAGTTGATCCGGTAATAAGTAAATTAAAAAAACAAGGCCACGTTTCTTTTAATGAAGTGTTAGAATTACAACCGCCTGATAAAAAATAATTATTATATTTTTAAAAAAAATAATTACTATATTTTTTTAATTACCTTTTTTTTGTGTAAATTATACAAAAGGTATATTAAAAAAGAATGGCTGAAAATACAGTAATTACATTACCAGTAAATTTAGATTTTACATCTGCATTTTCTTCAGCAGAAAGAAATGCTATTGCTATAGCTAATCGTTTTCAACGTCCATTTAATAACCTAACATTAAATGATAGAGGAATATTAAGTCCTTTAGGTAGAATAACGGCCAAAGCTAATGAATTTAGTAGAAGTCTAGACGCTTCTACAAGCCGAGTATTAGCCTTTGGCGCTACAACATCGGTACTTTTTGCGATTGAGCAAGCTTTCGTTAAAAGTGCTAAAGCAATGATAGATGTTCAAAAGGTTCTTACTGAAATAAATGTTGTTTTAGGGGCTAGTAGTGGAGATTTAGCATTTTTTGGCAATAATTTATTTGAAATAGCTAAAAAAACAGGGACTACTTTTGCCGAAGTATCAAGCGCCGCTAAAGAATTATCTCGTCAGGGTTTAGGATTAAACGAAACATTAAAACGAACTGCTGATGTTTTAACCTTATCAAAACTATCTGGATTATCAGCGGTTGCCAGTACTGAAGCTTTAACAGCGGCAATTAATTCCTTTAATAAATCTGCTATTACATCTGGTGATATAGTAAATAAATTAGCACGAGTTGATGCTAATTTTGCCGTTTCTAGTGCTGATTTGGCAGAATCAATCAAAAGATCAGGCGCTGTTGCTCAAGATTTTAATGTTAGTCTTGATGAATTAATCGGATTAACTACCGCCGCACAACAAATTACTGCTCGTGGCGGTCCTGTAATCGGTAATGCGCTTAAATCAATTTTTACTAAAATAAAGGGTGAAGAAGTAATAAATCAATTAAGAGGATTGGGCGCTTCAGTAGTAGATATGGAAGGAAAACTTAAACCTGGAATAGAGGTATTAAAAGAATTAGCTAAAGTTATTAATAGAACTGATTTAAGTGAAGTAACAATTCAACAGATAGAACAATTAGCTGGAGGAATTTATCAAATTAACCAATTAAAAGCGGTTTTGGGAGACTTAAATTCTCAATATTCTATTACCACTAGAGCCACCCAAGATTCTGCTAGCGCAACAGATGAGGCAACAAAACGAATAGCCGCACAACAAAAAACAATTGCAGCTTTAGTAAATACTTTTTCTCAAAGTACTTTACAAATAAGTTCCAAAGTTGCTGAATTAACTTTGGGTCCATCTGCCAATCTTTTTTTAGGAGATTTTTTGAATCCTTTATTAAAAAGCGTAAATGAATCCGGGGCAAAATCTGAAGCGGGAGAATCTGTTGGTAAACAAATTGGAGAAAGTATATTGAAAGGAATTGGAACTTTTATAAAAGGTCCAGGATTTATTCTTATCGGCACTACTATTTTAGGATTACTAAGAAGGGTGGGTGTTTTCGCGTTTGATGCTTTTAAAAATATATTATCTTTAACTCAAGGAGCTAGTAAAGTTGAACAAATTCAATCTCAAGTTAACGTTTTATTATCATCACAACCTGATATTCAAGCAAGAATAGCTAAAGGCCAAATAACAATAAATGAATTATATGCTAAAACCCTTTCTTTACTTCAAGAACAAACTTTTTTACAAGAAAGAACTTTGGCGTTTTCTGGAAGTTTAGCAAAAAGATTTGCTACAAGTGGAGATATAAGATTATTTAAAAATAAGACAACAGGCGAGACAACTATTGCCGCTCCTTTAAGTGCAACAAAATCAGAAGGTTATATACCTCAAAAACAACAAGTTGAAGAAAAATTAGGGGCGCTTAGGGGAGGATATACGCCGGGAGATGTAAAAAATTTAAACATCCCAGGATTAGGAAATGTTATTTATAACAATGCGGAAAGGGTAAGAAATTTTCCTGGATTAAATCAACCAGCTATAATTCCACCCAAGGGAAGCTTGGCCGGGCAACAATATCAAAAAGAATTTATAAAAACTCATGATTTTGATCCTTATCAAAATAAAGGATTTGTTCCTAATTTTATAAATCCTTTAGCTCTTAATTCCTTATTGAAATCAGTTCCTCAAATTGGAAAATTAGTACTATCCAATGCTAAATTTATTCCTAAAATATTAAGTACAGGAGAAGTTCCACAAGATTTACAAAAAGATTTATTTAGTTTTTTTAGTAATGCTCCTGATTATATTAAAAGCAGAGAAAGTTTAAATGCCGTTTCATCAATTTCAAAAGTACTATTTTCCAGTCAAAAATCAAAAGATTTCTTGGCTCAACATATTACAAATAGAGTGGGTGTGTATACTGGATTTGATGAAGAAGCTTTAAACGATATAATAAGTGGTCCCTCAGGATTTAAAAACTATTATAGTTATGCAAGTAAAAAAGAGTCAGAGACAAAAAAAATATTTAATCTTGCTGTAACGAGTCTTGTTGGTGGGAATATACAAAATGAACCGGCAATTTTAGAAAAACTAGTAAAATTAAATAAAAATAAAACATATTCAATTACATCTCCCGAAGTTTTACAAAACATAATAAAGGATTTGTTTGAAGGCAGATTTTCATCTAAATTACACCAAAGTGGTGTGCAATATACTGATTTATTAGGACAATATCAAGCAAAAATTTTTAATAAAAGTGGACAAAGGTATTTACATTATAAAGATAGATTTGATGTTGATTTACACCCCGCCGAAAATCAAATTTTAGATGAATATTTTCAAAATCCCAATACTATTAATTCTTATGATTTTAAGAATAGATTAACAAAAAATCATCTAAAAACATATGGAACCACCTCTAATAAAGAACTCCTTGCTTCTTTAATGCAAAGAGAAGTAGTTAGTAAAATCGGTAATCCTATTACTTTTAGTGGTTTAATTAAATACAATAAAGGTTTAATCCCCAACTTTGCCACTCTTTATCGTGGTTTAACTAATTTTTCTTTTAGTGATATAAATACTTTATTTTCACCAAAAGAAACTCCAGCTATTTTACCTAAAACAAAAAATGAGTTTTTAAAATTTTTAAGTAAATCTATAGTAACAACTTCTCCCGGAATCGCTCCATTTACACCAAAATTGTCAGAAGCCAAAATTTTCTCAGACTCAAATCATGGTTTAATATTAAAAAAAGAAATTGTTGACGATAACATTATAAATACTTTTCAAAAATTAGAATCCGCTTTAAAAACTAAAGGAATTAAAAGTTTATATGAAGAAGGAAGTTTTATAGATGTTAAAGCTACAAAAGAAGGAATAATACAAAAATTAATAAAAATAAATAAATTAATATCAATAAATAATGAGCAGGCTCTTAGTGCTTCTATTGATGCGCGTGCTTTTAGAACAGGTGGAAGATTTTATAAAAGAAATACAATATTAAAACAAGGAAGAAATATTTTTGGTGAAATGTTAAAAAATATACACGGGGCAGAAAATGAAGCAGAAATTTCATTTTTTGGACGAAGTTTTAAAAAAGGAATTGATTATGAAAGATTTCCTGAAAAATATAATCTTTTTGACACGCGAACAAGAGAACCAATTAATTCACTTTCTTCACTCAAAACTACTTTTTTACCCGTTAAATTTTCAGAAACAAAAGACAGATTAAAAAATTTTGTTAAATCAATTTCAGGAATTTTAGACGATGAAATAAGTCGAAATTATCCATCTTCCCCCTTTCAACAAAAATTTGATCCTGTTTTCGGAGATATATATCCAAATAAAAATAAAGGATTAGTTCCTAATTTTGGTAATATGTCAATCAGAAAAGCCATAAAAGAATCTTCATTAAATTTCAATGTAATAAATCGAGGAAACTCAGAAATTGGTTATGAAACATTAAATCAAAAAACTTTAGATCAATTTCATAATTTTATTTCAAAAACACCAAAAGAAAATTTAGTTACAGCATTTTTGCAAGGTAGATTAAAAAGAATATCTAGAGAACCATTAGGAAATTATGGATGGGGAGAATCAGAAGATATTGATGAAAATTTTAGAAAATATTTAAATAAATTTTCAGAAAAAGAAATAAATCAAATATTAAATGTTTATCAAAGAAACCAAGGTAATACTGGACGCTGGAAAGTTTCTTCGCAACAACGTCCTGCAATGGTTAAAAATCGTTCTATCGGAATGTCATCTTTTTTTGATGCTTTATCAGCGTTGTCCAATGGAAATACACAAAGATTTTTGAGTGGAGTCGATGAAATAGAATTAAAAACTCATATTCTATCATCAACAAGAAAAAATAAAGGTTTAATACCTAATTTTAATCAATTCATTGGTTATTCTTCCCCCTTATCTCAAGCTATTGAAAGAGAAAAATCAGCAGGAATCTCAGAATCTTTGATTAGAGTATCACAAAACCAAAAATTAAGAAATTCAAATAATCCTTTAGGCTTGGGCGTTTTTAATACTAAAGATGAACCCGCTGGAATAAATCAGGGAATTAATAGATATGAAAGTCTTGGATTAGATCCTACAAGGGCGGGAATATATAGTAAGGGAAAAATTCCAAATTTCGCAGATGCCGTATTTAAATTAGAATCTTTTGAAAAAGGATCAAATATATTGGAAAAAGTTTTGTTACCAGAATTAAATAAACTTTTAAATCAAATTAAATCTAACAATAGTTCATTCTCTATTCTTAAACCACATGTTGATAAATTGATTTCAGAATTTAATTTAACGGCTAAATCATCAGCAAGTATTAGGGGTGTTTTTAGTGCAGCGGAAATAAAACGACCCGGTACAGCGTTGACATCCGCGCAAATAGCCTTATCAACGCAAATAATTAATAAAGATTTTTTAAAAGACATTGTTTTTCCTGGGTTGTCTCAAAAAAGCAAATTAGTCTTACCTTTTGCTCCAGCATCACCATCATTTAAAGATATAGCAGATGCGAATTTAATAACTAAACAATTATATGGTAAAATAGATCCTTCTAAAATTACAGACGCAATTATTTCTAGAGTGAAAGATAAAGAACCTAGATTTGGAGAACCAACTCTACCAGAATCATCTGGGGTGTTTACATCTACCGAATCTATAGTTCAAAGAGCTTTAAAACGAAGAGAAAAATTTAGACCTTTTAGAGAATCGAATATTTTTCCACCTTCAATACCACCAACACGAGAAGAAATATTACAATCTCTTTTACAATCAACGCCGGGTGATTTAAAATTAAAAAATCAACAAAATAATCAACAACTTGAAGATTTATTATTCAATCCGGGTCAAAACGCTAATCAATTTCAAAAAAGAACAGAAAATGCCCTAAGAATAAAACAAAATCAATCTCAAATTTTCCGTGGGGGTGGTTTTGTAGGAGATCAATTATCATTATCTCAATTTTCTTCATCTACGGGTAAAGGTAATGAATTTATAAATCAACAAATAGAAAATTTTTCAAAACAAATAATATCAAAAGAAATAAAAGGCACAGGAAATGATCTTGCAAGATTAAGAAACGCTATTTTATCAAATACTAGAATTTTTGAATTAAATGCTGAAGATACAAAAGAAATAAATAGAATAACTAAAGATGTAACTAGAGTTTCAAGACAATTTAGTACAATATCACAACAACAACAAAATGAACAACTAGCCAAAGATAATATATTAAGACAAAAACAAATAGAACTAAATAATCTACAACGACAAGCCTCAACTATTTACCAAGGTAAATCCGCTAGAGAAGCGTTAAAAAAAATAGAACAACTATCCCCTAATGAATTTCCAGCCATAAAACAACAGATTGAACAAACTACCGCTAACAGAAGACAAAATGTGGCATTTTTAGCATCATTTTTAATTCCACAATTTACGGAAGCAGTATCTACTGCAATTGGAGATAAGACATTAGGACAAAGGCGCGGTGCAGCTTCTGCGTCAGCTTTAGGAACTATTGCTTCTACGGCTGCAACTGGAGCCTTTTTAACCGGAGGGAGTTTAAAGGGCACTCTTTTAGGAACTGGCATCGGATTAATTCTTTCTATTCCCAATTTGGTAAAAAAATGGAATGATAATTTACCAGAATTAGAAAAATATTTAGAAAGAATAACTTCTTCTACTGGTAAAACTATTGATGCCTTATCTGGATTTATACAAATTCAAGAAAAATTAGATAACATAACTACAGGCAGAATAACCGCCACAAAGGGCCAGGTTGCTAGATTAGAATCTGAACAAATAGGACAATTAAGCCAATTAAATGAAAGCCAAAGAAATGAATTTAGCGAAGCTTTCAAAACAGAAGGAACTAAGGGTGCGATAGAATTTTTAAGAAAAGTTAGTGAAGAAAAATCTATAAGTGAAAAAGCTAGTTTTTTAGTTGATTTAAATAAATTAGGAAAAGAAAATTTCGTAAAACCTAGCTCAACATTTTTTGAAAGATTACCTCGCGAATTAGGTGGAGGCGGGCAAAGTCAATTTCCTACATTTTCTATAAAACAAGAATTTCAGAAAAACGTTGAAGACGCTGCTTCTAGTTTACTTATTAATTTAAAAAACGCCCAAACCGAAGAACCTTTAGTTAAGTTTTTAATAAATAATAAAACGGACGTTAATAAATTAGGGGAATTAGAGGGTGAATCTTTTATACAACAATTATTAGAAACTTCTAAATCAGCGGGCGTTCCGAAAGATGTAATAACACATTTAGGAAAAGAACTTCGTGCTTTTGATAGTAATGAAATAGTATTGTTTATAAAAGAACTTAAAAAGAAATTTGATCCAAAAAATTTACAATCAACAAGTGAAATGAATGATACTTTTGCTGCGAAACGAAAGGCGGAATTAACCGTTACTGAAAAATTCTCTAAAAAACTTTTTGATTCTATTTTGTTTTTAGAAGCTTTTAATGTTTCTATTGATAATTTAACTAAAGCAGAAATTCAAAGATTATCAGGAATTAGGGACCGTCAAAGAACAATAAGCGAAGGTTTTATTGGATTTCAAGAAAATTTTGCCGGACCTCAAACTATAGGAGCATTAAGAAATCAAGCAACCCTTCAAAATATAGATTTAGTAAGAACCACCGGCATAACCGCTACTAATTTACAATTTGGTTCTGATGTAAGTAAAATCATAACACAAAACATTTCACAATTTTCACAAAAACTACAAGAAAAAGTTTCTACAGGTGAAATAAAAGGAGATACGGAAAAAATAATAAAGGCCGGTTTTGATTTAACCGAAGGAATTCAAACACAAAATGAAGAAATACAAAAAAATATTTTATCTGGTGATACCGGTACGGCCAAGACTCAAATAAATGATTTAATCAATTCATTGAAAAAACAAAATGAAGAAATATTTAATCAAATTCCTAAAGGTTTAAGTTTAAGTCCGGTGGAACGATTAAAAGAAGAATTCAATAAATTGACTATAAAAGAATTAAATACTTTATTTGAACAACTTGAAGGAAATCTTGAAAAAGTAAATGCTGAAATTGATGACGCCCAAAAACTACAAGAAATACAAAACCGACAATTACAAGACAATATTGAAATAAATAAAAGAATAAATTTTGGGGGCGGAATTGAAAGTAATATTAGGGGTTTGGGAGATTTTGCTAGGCAATCATTATCTGCCAGATCCTCCCTAAATAGAGGGGGAAATAGTGGAAATTTACAATTGCAAGGTGAAGGTGCATTCGGAATTGCAGAATTGTTATCTTCTGTTAATGCAAACATACCAAACGAATTAAAAGATATAATTGTAAAATCTAATTCTGCTAATATAGCTCAAAAATTAGAATTATTAGGCGTGGAACCAACTGGTGGGATTTCAATCAAAGAAGCGTCTGATAAACTAGCTAGAACACAATTTGAAAATAAATTCAAAAGTGAAGAAAATCAAGCTAAATTATTAGAACAATTATCTAAATTTATTACCCAAACAAATGAAAATCAAGAATCTTTTAATGATTTTGTTGAATTATCACGAGGGAAAGGAATAAAGGCTAATATTGTTAATTTTAAAGAAATAAAAGAATTTTTTCCGAAATGGAAAGATTCCACAAATGGAGAATTAAATGATTATCCCAAAAAGGAAGAATTTTTAGCAAATCAATATTTTCCTGATTATAAAAAATTAACTGGAATTTCTCCAGAATTTGCATTAGCGCCCGAAATACAAACATTTAAAAATAAATTAAAACAATTATTAAAAGAAAATAAAAATGATGAAATAATTAAACTTTATAAACAAAGAGACATTGATAGTCTTGAAAAAAAAATAAAAGAACCTTTTGATATAATTCCACAAATCAAAGGAAAAGATGGCGGTTTTGATAAAATATCTCAAGAAATTGAACAATTCAATAGTTTAATTGAAACATTACAAACAATAACTGTAATAGGCAAAGATTTAAGAGATAAACCCAATCCAAGACTAACGGAGGATTTAAATTTTGCTTTTAATGAAAATAAAGAATTATCAGATGCTGAAAAAAGAAATAGATTAATTGATATATTAGCCGTCGAAGAAACGGATAGAATAGGTGACAATTTATCAACCGCAAAAGATAAATTAGATACTTTGGTAAAATCTGGCACCGCCTTTACCGACGAACTAATAGAACAAAATAGACAAATTGTAGAAATGAAAATTAGGTTAGGGGAATTTGATATTAAAGATGTGGCAAAAAATTTTAGAGATACTTTTAAATTTTCAGCCAAAGATTTTCAAAGAGATTTCTCAGAAGCGTCTTTACATGTAAAAACAGATATTCAAGATTCTTTTAAGGACGCTTTTAAATCTGTTATTATAGAAGGCAAAGGCGTTACAGATGCTCTAAGAGGGTTTGGAATTTCTATTGCAAGTAAATTGTTAGATAAAACTTTAGATATTTCTACTAATTTTGCTTTTGATGCAATTGGGCGTGGGATTGGAGGGTTGGGATCTGCTTTTGGAAGAAAAGGCGCAAAAGGAGGTTTTGTTAGGGGATATTCCCCGGGTGGTTTAGTGAAAGGTGGATCTGGAACCGAGGATGATGTTCCCGCCCTTTTACAATCTGGTGAATATGTAATAAACAAATCCGCTGTTCAAAAGGTTGGTTTAAATAATCTTGAAAACTTAAATAAATCAAGTGGGGTTAATGTTTTATTGTCTAATCAATTTGATTATAATGACCCTAAACGCCCATCGTCTGGAAAATTTAATGTTTCCCCCGATTTGTCTATTTTTGGACAAACGGACGAAAACAATCCTCAAAATCAAGTAAAATTCCAAAGAGAACAAAATTTCTATAACTATATAAAAGACTTATATGATTATAATAAAGAAAAAGAAAAAAGTTTGAAGGATTTTGAGGGTCAAAAAAGAAATAGACTAATTGGGGCGGCTATATCTGCTGCAATAGTTATTGGTGGGGCGGGAATACAAAGAGGTATAGGGGGAAGTAAAATGTCTGGTTTACCAAATAAACAAGGATATTTTGGAGGGCAACATTATGATTATGGAAATCCATATACAGGAGGGTCTTATGGATACGCATCAACAGGAGGATTTATTAAAGGATATGCA
>Ga0209210_1002638_pt1 | contig 12874 bp, 17 predicted proteins | sample RifGroA1_FD_183991 | JGI IMG/M metagenome (GOLD analysis project Ga0209210, IMG submission 183991) | Contaminated groundwater microbial communities from Rifle, Colorado, USA - Rifle Groundwater A1 (SPAdes) (version 2) | ecosystem: Environmental > Aquatic > Deep subsurface > Groundwater >...
ATTCCCCAGTTACAACGCTCGACCCAGGGGGTGATTTTGATGCGCTTCGCCAAAGTGGGGGACACTGTCGCCGCCATTACCGTCGTCTCCGAATCCGAAGCAGAAAAATAACCCCACCTCCGAGGTGTAATTGAGGTGTGATTTTCTATTTCAGAAATTTGTCGTGGATTTGTTTCAATTGCGGGTTGGTGACGTGGGTATAGATTTGGGTTGTCGCCACATTCTTGTGGCCCAGGATTTCCTGAACACTGCGTAAATCCGCTCCGTTCTGTAACAGATTTGTGGCCATGGAATGCCTTAGCGTATGAGGCGAAACTTTTAACGGCAGTCCGGCCATCAGCCGATACTTCTCGACAATCCGCTGGATCGACCGCACGGTTAAACGCATCTTCTCACCGCCGGTCGTCGGATCCGCTTTCTTCCCGGCAATTCTGATCCACAAGGGTTTGTTGGCATCTTCACGGCTTCGCAGCCATCTGGCCAGCCAATCAGCCGCCCTCTGGGTCAGAAAGACCACCCGCGGCCGCCGTCCTTTACCGATAATGCCAAACTCCCGTTGTTTCAGGTCAATCTTATCCCGATCCAATTTTGCCATTTCAGAAACCCGTAATCCGGTTGAAAACAATACCTCCAGGACCGTCCGGTCCCGCAACCCGTCCGGCTTCTCTAAATTCGGCATCGTCAAGAGCCGCTCAACCTGCTCCCGCGACAAAAATTTCAGGGAGCGGCTTTCCGCTTTCGGCAGATCAATCTTTTCCGGTGCCAATGACTTGATCCCTTTTCTAGCTAAATAGCGCAAAAATGACCGTAACCCAATAATATAGTAGCTCTGGGTGGCCATCGACATCGTTCGGCCAAACTGATCTTCATGTCGTGAAAGATAGACCCGATAATGCCGGACAATTTCCGGCGTCAACCGCTCGATGTATTCCTGCTGGTAATGCTTGGCCAGCCACTCCCGGAAAGTGGCCAGGTAGTGAGCGTATTTTTCCAAAGTATATTTAGAGTAATTTTTCTCAATCTCAATCCAAGAGAGATAGCGATGAATTAATTTCTTCAGTGATAAATCTTCTGTCGATTTTTGTTTCGCCATCTGATGGGGGAGAGAGGAAACCCCATACCCATACTAGCACGGTAGTGAGCCCGTCGAACTAAATGTGCGACGCCAAAAGGCAATTCCGAACAACTATCCCATAATAGTATCGATTAGTTTGTCGCTCCAGCGTAGAATATTGCCACTCGATGAAGATATGCCAATCGCGGCAAAATCATTTCACAAAGAGAAAAAAACGATGCTCTCCAAGGGTTCGCGCTCGGCGCGATTTCGGTTACCGCTGCAGTAATATTGCTAATCGTCACCCTGGTTCGGGGCGTATTTATTGTCAATTTGAGGCTAAATTAAGGCCGCAAGACCGTGTAATGCCCCTAGAAAGCCCGCAGATATTTAATGCGATTAGTTAATCGTTAAAGACGAGATTCTTTGATTAATTGAATCGCAAAAAACGGTTATTTGGGGATTCGGGTTTATCTCCAAAAATGACATATCTAGACAGCGCGGTTAGAGAACTGGAAAGAATCGGGGAGGCATTGATCAATTAAAGTCGTTTGCTAGACAGTTTCGGGATTTTGTCCGGATTAGGCGAAGAATAAGGGCGCCCTTCTCCACCGACATTATGTCTGCGCCACGTCGTGAAACCTACATTCCACGACGTCGCAGATGTGGCCAGATAAATACCCAATGCCTTACTATCCCCACCGATAGAGGAGAGCTGGCAAAGACAACGACCAGAAATCAAAGCCAAAATTAATTATTTTGCTAGACGTACATGTCTTCTCGGGGAGAGATCCTGTCGGTCAAATTACACTTATTTCTTTCCACCCCCGCCTCTATCTTCCCGACTACATCACTCCACATCATTTATGCTTGTCTAGGCACGACTGGCAGTTATCCACAAAAGCTGCTAAACCGTGAAAACATTCGGGTTTCGTGAAAACAGAGTAAATTATAGGTTATTACAGTTATGGGGTACTCGCCTCTTCCCTGCCCACAATGCTGTCCGATTTATCGGACTGCAGGCGGGTCTATCCCCGCCAGGACGTCGTCAAAAAAGCGATTCCGACAATTATCAAATTAAAGATCACAAACTCCCCGTAGTTCACAGCCATCATCTTGTTCACCAATCTTTGTTCCAAAATCCCCAGCAGGGCGTAAAAACACGAGGTCAGCACCAACCCACCCATAAAGGGAACGATTGGCCAAAAAGCGACTACCGCCGCAAATAAAGCCATCAGCCAACCAATGATGCCGGATAGGCGGTAGACATCATCCAGGTGTTCTGTCTTTAAATCAACGCTCCACAAACTTTCAAACGACAAAAGTAAACTGACCAGCCCGACAACTAAACTAATCCAATAAAAAGGCAGCCTCAAGCTGTAAACGACGGCAAAGAAAAACAAAGAGACAATCAGAGCCAAGATGAAGGAGACCGATCTTGCCGCCCTAAAGAGCTGAATCGTCCGAATCGAAGCCACCGAAAAAATATTCTCGGTCAGCATTACCGCATACATTCCCAAAACATACAAAACGATAAAAACAAAACGAACTACGCCCCCTAAAAAGAGCGATGTTTCAATCTGAAAGTTCAATCCGAACATCGACGGGATCGCGCTCGGCAGTAAATTTCCAAAAAGCCCGCTCCCCAGAGTAAACAAAACCGGCAGAATTAGCAGCGTGATCCATTCCCATCCCTTTAAGTCCTCAAACAAAACCCACGCCGAAAGAACATAGGCTATGCCCGAAATTGACAACACTATCGCCAATCGTTTTTCAACACCAAAAAATCCGGAAAGCCAAAGTAAAAATCCAAGAAAAAGAGAAACGGCGAAAAATTTTGCCCGCTTACTCATGGCTCTAAATTAGTCCAAACAGCAACTACGTCCTCGTGTTCCGAGAGCACCGCCATCAACCGCTGACAATTCTCCTTGTCCCCGCCCGCCAAGGTAATCATCGGCACCGGCTGGATATGTTTCAAGTACGAAACTGACCCCGGCGCACCCAAACTGCCCCCGCCGCGGTCAACAATCTGTTTAATTTCCCCGCCGGTCCGATTCCGGTTATCAGTCGCCGCTGTGATCAGAAAGCCCACTCCGCCGGGGCCATAAGCTTCATAGACGATTTCCTCAATCTGACTATCTTCCCCTCCCCCCATGGCTTTCTCGATGGCGCGACGGATGTTGTCTGACGGCATATTAACGCCTCTCGCCTCTTCAAGGACAGCCCGCAAAAACGGGTTGCTCTCGGAATCTCCCGAGCCTCCCATTTTGGCGGCAATTTGAATCTTTTTGGCGATTTTGGTAAAGGCCGCTCCCCTTTTCGCGTCCTCAATCGCCTTTTTATGTTTAATGGTCGACCATTTTGAATGCCCGCTCATGACCCTTATTTTATCACCTGCCCCGCCAATATCGCTCTTCGAGCCGTGAACGAATAGTTCCTGAAGGTGAGAAGTAAGATAGGCTGGGGCTTGACTATCAATCTTAATATTTCTATCATTGACAACTAATGGCCGAGCCAACATCCAACAAGACACCCGAACGCCTCGCCATCCAAGCCGCTATCAAAGCAGACTGGCCGGAGGCCATTAAGGCCAACCAGGAGATCCTCTCCACCGAACCAAAGAACACCGCCGCTCTTAACCGTCTCGGCATCGCTTATCTCAAATCTCAGCAACCAAGAGAAGCCAAGAAGTTTTTCCTCAAAATCCTGAAGCTCGACCCTTTTAACACTATCGCCAAAACCAATCTCAAGAAGGCCTCCCCGAAATACAGCCGGGAATATGATAATACCAAAGAATTAAGCAACCATACTTTTAGTTTCATCAAGGAACCGGGGAAATCAATCATCGTCCCCCTGGGCAACATCGGCGAGCCCAATATTGTCGCCACCCTCTATACCGGCCTGCCGGTGGATCTGAAAATTTCCGGCCGGAAAGTAAAGGTGGCCACCGCCGCTAATAAATATATCGGTTGCCTCCCCGATGACATCTCGATTCATCTCATCCGGCTAATGAAAGCCGGCTACAAATATCAAACTCTGATCAAAAGCAGTGATACCGCCAATATCCAGGTCTACATCAAAGAGATTAAATCAAGTAAACGTCTGAAAGGCGCTCCGTCCTTTTCCTCCGACCACAGCTTGGACGACCTGGAAGTCAGTTCCGGCGCCCCCTCCCAGCCCCCCCTGGAAATCTATGACCCCTTGATGGGCTCAGAATCGTAAGGCTCTAATTTCTCTCTCCCAAAACCACCACCAAATCGCTCTCGACGTCGTGGTCGATGTAATCAAAAAGTTCATCACCAGCCCCTTCCTGACAACCAAAGGAGAGCCTTAAAAAAGAAACTGTTTTTGGGTGTAATTTCTCATTGCCCCAGATCAAACAATCTTTGGTATTTTTCCTGGCGGTCATTAGGCTAATCACCCGCACCCCGGCCGTCTCCATTTGGCGCGCCGCCGACCGGGCCTTGCCCTCGCGCCCCGAACCGTTCACTACCGTCACCTCGGCGGTCTCCGAGAGCACCTCATCGGCCGCCCACTGATTTTGGCTCCAAACAAAAACGCTGCTGTTTAACTTCAAAACCTCGGTTCCGTCAGCCTCCTCGACAGCGTCGGCAACCACGGCTGGAAAAGAAATCTCAAAGTTCGTCCTCTTCGTCAACAAATTCTTGATACTCACGAGCAAATTGTACCGATCGAGAATCGAAAAATTGGTCTGACTCGACAAAAACATCAAAGACGGCAAAAGACCGGTTAACCCAAATTCCGAATTAGTTTTGACGACACCGGCCAAAACTACACCTAAAGCCTGTCCGACACTCACCCGACTGACAAAAAGTTCATTTTTGATCGGTAGACCAATTTTGTAAAACGCTTCCACTCGATACTCCGCCCCCGTCGGATCAATCGGAATCAGGAGATTGTCGGGTAATCTCATCACGCTAACCAAGCCACTCCCCTCGGCCACCGCCACGACACCCATCCCATCCTTGGCAATCACTAAAATATTAATTCCCAAAACCGGGTCATAAACATTTCGCCGCAATAAGTTCACTAGCAACATTACCACTACCAAGGCCAAAAAAAGCAAACCAATGACATTAAACACTTTGCTTAGTTTAGGCATAAACGCCGGACATCACTTCTTGTTGGTATTTCCGATAGCTCTCAAAGTCGTCTTTTTCCCTCACCCCTTTCCTTACCAAATCCCCCAAATGCAAACCACCGACAAAATGGGGGAAAATGACATAGGTCGCCCCGGCCGCATACAGTCTTTTGGCATCCTCGGGCGTCTGTGCATCCACCACCACGCTTACTTTTAAGCGCCGCCTCTTGATCTCGGCTAGCATTACCAGGTTGTCTTTTATGTCTTCAACCGTCGAAACCACCATTTTTGCCTTCGCCAGATTCAATTGATCATAGGCATCGGTATCAGCCGCGTCGGCATAAACCACTGGGTAGCCCTCCTCAGAAAGCCTCCTGACCACCTCCGGATCAAAATCGACAATTAACACTTTCTCTTTGTTCTTGGCCAGTTGTAAAAGCATGCTCCTGCCCATCCGCTGACAACCAAACAAGACTATGTGGTCCGCCAGCGCCTCCGCCTCGGTCTCTTTTTCTACATACCGGTCTTTCCAAACAAAATTCAAAATCGGTCGCACCAATCGAAAAACAAACTCATTATCAATAATCAAATACGACGAGATCACCATCGTCACTAAACCGACCAGCGAGACCAGCGCGACGAATCGACTATCAAAGAAACCGGCCGCTTGACCGACGCCAACCAAAATAAAACCAAATTCCGAAACTTGGCCCAAAAGCAGCCCGCTATAAAAGGCCACCCTCTGCCGATAACCGACCAGGCGCATCAATAACCAAACAATTAGCGGTTTAACCACTATCACCGCTAAAGATAGCCAGATCGCCATCAGCCAAACGCCTCCGTCAAAACGCAGCTTCAGTCCCAGGCCGACAAAAAAAATGGTTAGGAAAAAGTCCCGTAAGGGTTTAATCTTGGTCGCGATATGGGCGTGTTCGAAACTGCCGGAGAGGGCCAACCCGGCCAAAAAGCCGCCGATCGGGAGCGACAAACCGAGGAGCGGCGAGGCCACCACCGCCGCCAAAACAAAACACCAGGCCAGACTAAACAAAATCAATTCATCGGTCGACTTCGCCAGGCGGTGCAAAATTCTCGGCATGACACTCCTTGATATAAGCGCCGTAAACGCCACCAGAATAATTACCTTGGTCAGTAACGGAGCTACCCCGTCCCTCACCTGGCCGCCGAAGACAATTAAAGCCACAATCGCCGCCAGGTCCTGGACCAAAAGCAGGGCGACAGCAACCTTGCCGGGTAAGCTCCCCAAGTCGTGCTTCTCCGACAAAAGTTTGACCACGATAATCGTACTCGAGAACGAAACGGCCAGCGCCAAAAAAAGGCTGGTCGACAACGCCAGGCCAAACCAGGAAAAGACCCCGCCAAAAAAAGCCATCGTTACCAGAATTTGGCCGGCGGCAACAATCAGGGCTACCTTGCCCATTTTCTTCACCTCGGCAATATTCATCTCCAAACCGACCAGGAAAAGCAGCAGCATTATCCCCGCCGAACTCAAGATATCGAACAGTTGGCGCATCTCACCACCGGCCGTTACCCCCCAAAAACCTAAAGCTATTCCCACGACCACGTGACCCAAAAAAGCCGGCTGACGCACCAGACGCGCCGCCATCCCCGCGCCAACAGCCAAACCAAAAACCAAACTAAAAATCAAAAAGAGATTAGTCACTCTCCATCAATAATAACAGCTTGGCCATATCAGTCGGAAGAGGCGCGCTTACCTCCCGCCAGGCATGCCCCAGGTCGAAAAAACCTATTTTGGCAGCGTGCAAAAAATGATGCGCCAGCCTCTCCCGATCGGGAGCCACTAAGCTACGGGTCAAATATTTTTCATCCGCATAAATGGGAAAACCCAAATGGGCCAGGTGAACCCTGATCTGGTGCGTCCGGCCGGTCCGGGGGAACAAACGCACCAAGGTCGCCTGACGGTAGTATTCCTCCACTTTCCAGCCGGTTTCCGCCGTCTTACCGCTATACTTTACTTCCCACTTTTCCCGATCATGGCGGCTGCGGGCCAAAGGCAGGCGGATCGTGCCCTCACCCGGCAGTAAGTGGCCATGAACCAAGGCTAGATATTCTTTTTTCACTTCCCTGGTTTTAAATTGCGCTAACAGCGCCGTCAAAGCCCTCGGGTTCTTGGCGATAACCAAACAACCACTCGTTTCCTTATCCAACCGATGCGCCACCCCTGATCTTTTTCTAAACAACTCCTCGTCATCGCGAGCGTACTCGCGTGGCGATCCATATAGATTGCCACGTCGGGATACCTCCTCGCAATGACGTTCCGCCCAATCCTGTATCGTCTCACCCTTAATCGACTCAGCCCGGTTGACCACCACAAAAGGTGGCTTGTTCACCACCAGAATATCGTCATCTTCCCATAAAACCGTCAGGTCAAGATTAGCCATATCACTCCTATCGTAATCAATAAGTCGGGAAAGTTAAACCACAGGTTCACTCCTGGCATCTTCCAATAGTCGTAGATGGATCCAATCCAAAAACGGCTCAGGCTATTGGCCAAACCGCCAACCAAAATCAACCACCAACCCGCACCCCGGACTCTTTTTGTCAAAATCAGCCCCAGGAGCAAACCACAAAGAGCCAAGAAAAACAGCGACGGGAACACGCCCTGGCCCAAACCAAAACTGAAACCCTCATTGGTCACCGCTTTTTTTCAACCGCCTGCTCACACGCCATACAATACTCCGCCGTCGGTTTGACCGCCAAGCGGTCGGTATCAATCATCTGGCCGCATCTTTCACACGTCCCGTAGCGGCCAATCTTGACGCGAGTCAAGGTCTTGCGGATATTGATTAGCGACCTGGTTATCTCATGTCTCACCGCCAAGACCCGGTCATGGTCCACCTGCTCGGCCACATCGGCGTCGACTGAGTTATCTGCCTCTCGTTTTCTGCCCTTGAAGGGGTCCTCTTTCTTTAAGGAAACTTTAACTTTCACCAACCTTTTCTCCTCTCCCCGCAGATAGTTCAAGAGCGGCTGCAGAACATTGATTGGAAACACGACCGACTGCTTTTTCATTTTGACCTAGTGTACCACTTGCCAATTATGGGAAGCAACTTGACATCATGGATTAAACTTCTGCCCGACCGCAGATAGATGATGATTGTTCCCAGGATCAGTCCAAAAAGGCCAAATAGCAGCGCGGTCAACTTGAAAAGTGGCCAGCTGTTCGACAGCATCACCACTAACCCGGAAAGAAACAGAAAACTACCAAAGATGAAGCCGGGCCGGGCCTGGGTTCGCCGAAAGCGATACCAAGAAAAAGTCCGGTATTCTTTTTCCAGCCGCCACAACCAGACAAAAATCAAAAGAAAGACCAGCGCCTGAAGCAGTTCCAGCGGCAACTGCCAAACTAGGCGGACCTCACCCGAAAACACTCGGCCCAAGCGCTCAAAAGCCATCGCCCCCGGCAAGCCCAAACCTAACAGATCCAAGCCTTCGTAAGACTTGATCTCTTCCCTCCGGGCCAAAATCGTTACCGCCAAAACCAGACCAATCACTAGCCCCAGATAGTTATAGCCCGGATATTCGGATAGCAAAACCAGCCGCAAAAAATTAACCTTAAAAACCGAAAAATGTTCGATCACAAAGCCAAGCCGGGCGAACAGCCAACCTAAGGCCCCGGAAAGAAGAGCCAGATCGTAGAGCGTCTCCGCAGTATAGCGAAACTCCAGCCCCTTTTTGTAGACCACAAAACAATACCACAAATACGCCAGCACTAGAAAAAAGCTCAGGGTAAAAACCGACAGCCGGCCTATATTCAGGAGTATCTCGTTCACCACTATAGTATACTAAACTTCAGCCTATGCTTTCGATCGCCCACGCCGCCACCGGCGCCTTTATCGCCACCAAGGTTGCCAATCCGGCTCTCGCCGTTCCCCTGATCATTATCTCCCACTTTGTCGAGGACTATATCCCCCACTGGGACGTCGGCCAAGGACTAACCAAGAAGATCAAAAGCCACCGGGCCGCCTTTTTTCAGGAACTTTTGACCGATTTTCCCGCCTCAATCCTGATCGTTTTCTTTTTCTTCCAGTTTGGCCGGCCCTTCTCGCCCCTCCCCTGGCTCGGCTGGTTTGTCGCCCTCCTGCCTGACTTTCTCGAGTTCCCCTATCTCTTCCTCGGCTGGCGCTTCTTCCCCATTAAACAACTGGCCGCCCTCCACAAATACTTTCATCACAGCACTCCCAAAAAGATCATCGGCCTCATTCCCCAGGTCCTCCTCCTCATCCTCCTCTATATCTTCCGCTAGTTAACTCTGCCAATATAGGTTCCCTCTTCGGTGTTGATCTTGATCTTGTCGCCCTTTTTGATGAACAGCGGCACCATCACCGTCAGACCACTGGCCACCTTTACTGGCATGGTCAAATTCGAGACGCTATCACCTTTTTCCCAGTGCTCGGCCTCGGTGACCTCCATCACTACCGCCGCCGGAATTTCCACCCCCAGGATCTTCTCGCCCCAGAACAGCACCCAAGCCCTTTCCCCTTCAACCAAGTAATTGACATCGTCTCCAAGAACCGACAGCCGTATTTCCGTTTGCTCAAAGCTAATCGGGTCCATGAAATAGGCCTTGTCGTCATCCCCGTAGAGATACTGCAGCTGTTTCTTCTCCAAAGCGATATCCTCCACCCGATTTCCGGATTGAAAACTCTTGGTCACAATTGACCCGCTAAACAAGTTTCTGGCCTTGACCTTGATCGTCGCCCCACCCCGGCCCATCTTGATAAAGTCGTATTTCAACACCTTCCAGGGCGCATCATCTTCGGTAAAAGTTACGCCTACTTTTAGCTTATTGACATCAATCATACGCGGCAATTATACAGCTACGCCCTCAAAAATTTAAATATGCTCGCCTTTTTACCCGAAACCAAAATCTGATACTTCTCCAGTAGTTTGAATTCAGAAATAAACCTATCAAGCTCTATTTCTCGTGCCACTAGAATAACGGCGATTCCGCCAGACTTCAAAACTCGACTGAATTCCTTTGCCATTCTCCGATAAAACTCGTCCACGTCTTCAACTGCTTGGAAATGACCCCACGGCGGATCAGTTATTATTTTGTCAACTGAACCGGCCTCAATATCAAACAGACCAAGCGCATTCCCGACACGAATCTTTATCTTCTCCTTGGTCCAGGAAACCTTTTTTTCTAGTATCTTTATCTTCTCCACATTGTTATCGAAGGCGAAGGCCATTTTGTAGGGAAAAGAACTAATTCTTTCGAGAAATATCGACCCTGAACCGCAAAAGGGATCGAGAAAAACATCACTTTTACCCGGACCAGAGAGATGGCAAAGGATGTTGGCAAGTTCCAATCTAAGCTCTCCCTCCTCGGTTTTCTTTTTCAGGGGGGTGATTCGTAAACCGAACAAAACTATTCCGTCGTGACGGGTTATAAGCCAAAATTCTCGACCAGCTCCGAACCTAACCGGTCTTAACCCAGTTTCCCCACTAATCAACCTTTCCAGTCGGGCCAACAAATCTCGATCGACCGAAACCGTACGGTTCTCAGAAGAAAAGATTACCTTAAACGAACCACCCTTGATCGCACCTAACTGCCGCAGCTTCCCCCCAATCCCCTTGTCGCGCAGCAGAAACCCAACCGCCGCAGAGACATCAGTAATCAACTGAGTTGACCCGTATTTCGATATGAGAACAAAACAATTGTTTAAATATCGGATCTTTCCGACATCATGACTGGAAGTGCCTGTTTCAAAAATCACCAAACCATCGGACAAGGCATCAATTTTTACATTCAATAGGTCCTCTTGTAACCAACGGCCGACTAATTCACCCAGCCCCGAAATAAAAGTTGAAAAGAAAGGCAACATACGCACCAATTTTAGCAGATTCAGGTTCACTGTGAGATAATATAAGCATCTTGCCTGGGTGGTGAAACTGGCAAACACGCGGCTCTCAAAAAGCCGTGACCGCAAGGTCTTGCGGGTTCAACTCCCGCCCCAGGCACAATGCCAAAATTTAGCAGTAACCTGGCTTACGCCATTGGCCTGATTACTACCGACGGCTGCTTATATTCTGACCAACGACATATTTCTCTGGTTTCGGCGGACAAACAACTAATCGAGACATTCAATAAGTGTTTAGGCAAAACAAACCGGATCACAATAAATCCGAGGAGTTCCCTATCAAAAAATGATTCATATAGAGTCCAAATAGGAGACGTGAAGCTCTTTAGGTGGCTATCCACAATTGGCTTGTTCCCAAATAAGTCACTAACACTCGGGAAAATCAAAATAAACGACAGGTTCTTTCCTGATTTTTTGCGAGGTCATCTCGATGGTGACGGAAGCATCGTCAGTTATGAAGACAAATATCTACAACATATAAATCCCAAATACATATATCAAAGACTTTTTGTCTATTTCTTATCAGCAAGCAAAAAACATCTCGTCTGGCTCAGAGAATCTATAACAAGACTAACAAACTTAAGTGGTTCGTTGAATAAAAAAATAACAAAATCACAAAAAGGTAAACATCCGCTTTATGTCCTGAAATTTAGCACAAATGAAGCAAAAAGACTTCTGAACTGGATCTATTACAGACCAGGCTTACCCTGTCTAATCAGAAAATACGCCAAAGCTGAACAGTATCTATTCCGCAAGTAAGTTTATTAAAAATCATTTCACTCCCCGCTCGAAATATTCCTCCATCTTCTTAAGCGCCAGTTTGTTTTCCCCCGACCACAGCTTTTTCACTGTTGATTTCGAAGCCAAATACTTTATAGTTTTATTACTATCTCCTGCGCTCTGTTCCAAAGAACTTGATCTTCTCACCCTTAAAGATCAGGCTCACCTGATCCAACGGACCGTTACGGTGCTTGGCAATGTTTAGTTTGTACTGTTCCAGATTGTTATCATCCGGCTTGTAGAGGAACATCACCACGTCCGCGTCCTGCTCGATGCTATTGTGAACGATAATATCATTAGCTAAAAAACTTGCCAGCCTCGGCACAGTCGCGTCAAATACCTCCTCCTGGCTGATCTTTCTGATCTCTTTCACCTCATCCCAATACACATCGGACTGGCAAAGATTCATTAATTTTGCATCAGCCAGCACTTCGCAAACCCTTGCTAACCGCTGCCGACTCAGACCATTCTTGTGTCTCTGGGTTCCGCTATATGACCAACCAAGTCGATGGTGAAATTCGCGGGTTGAAAACCCCGCCCTTACCCGGGCCGCCTCAACATCCACCCAAGCGTCTTTGGGTATCACATCGTTATTAGGGTTCTCTTTCAAAGAGGCCAGCAACTTACTCGCCCGCCTGCCCGCCCGCGCCTTTTCCCCGACTCCACCGATCAAATTCAGGAACTTGGTTTGTTCAATCTTACCGGTTACCTGGACTGACCACATATCTTCATATCCCGCTTTCTTTGAGCTTTTAATCGTACTAATTATCCCCAATCGTAGAAGCAAATGGGCCACCTGATCAGCCAATTCCCGACTCCCCGAAGCATAATAAATCCTCACCCTTGGTCCCTTTTTTGCCTTATTCACAAAAATACAACCATCCGTCGCCCAGAGGTGGCATAAAAACAGACGGATTTTTTCTTCCGACAAACCAAATATCAATTCCGGAATTCTCTTCTCCCTGGAGTGCTGATTAAAAATATGAAGCTCTTCATCAAGCCACCTGACAATTGGGTTTCTCCTACCACGCGCCA
>Ga0209210_1002640_pt1 | contig 12868 bp, 13 predicted proteins | sample RifGroA1_FD_183991 | JGI IMG/M metagenome (GOLD analysis project Ga0209210, IMG submission 183991) | Contaminated groundwater microbial communities from Rifle, Colorado, USA - Rifle Groundwater A1 (SPAdes) (version 2) | ecosystem: Environmental > Aquatic > Deep subsurface > Groundwater >...
CAAATTCGCGGGTGCGTTTTGCAAACTCAAATGTCCTTTCTTCAAGGTCGTATTGTTTTGAATTTTGTGTTTCTGTCATTGGGATTTGTTTAGAGTTTAGAATTTAGTGCTTAGGATTTTATCTGCCTAGATTATACAATCTCTTAATCTCATCCCCCGAAAGCGCCCGGCTTGCCCCGTTAGAAGTCGCGAACGCTTGCGTGCGCGTCCTACTTCTAACGGGGTTAATAGACGCGGACATCGTCGATCGAGCCGCTACAATAATTTATTAAGATCGCCTGCGTTTATTTCCGCGTCTTTTAAAATGCTTTTCAAAACTTTGGGGTGCAAAGCGTTATTGCCGTGAAATGGAACTGTGGCGCGCTTGCCTTTATGATTTTTATAAATTTTATGGCTGCCGCTTTGACGGGATAAAGAAAAACCTAGTTTCTCCAAAACTGCAATAATTTCTTTCGCATTTAAGCGAGGGAGCTTGGGCATAGCGGAGCGGGCTAAACCGCTACTTCAACGGTTGACAAACTAATAGATTTTGACCGCACAAATCGCTCGCTATTGGTCAGCCTGTCTTTTACATGAAGTTGAATTGCGTCTTTAATATTTTCCATCGCTTCTTCATAATTTTTACCTTGCGTATAACAACCTTGCAACTCCGGGCAATATGCAAAAAACCCATCTTTATCTTCCTCAATGATTACCGAAAAGTTTAAGTATTTCATAATTTAATGCTAGCACGCTTGATCAATAAAAGCAATGGCATATGTTAGTTTTTTTCTGTTCTTGAATCGTAAATCTACCTCCCCAAATTATGTAATCTTCCCTCAAACTTTGGGACATCGGATGTCCAAAAGTTTAACGGCCGAGGTTATACAGCCGTTTGATCTCCTCCCCCGAAAGCGCGCGGTTGTAGACGCGAGCATCATCAAAAATCGCATTTTGTTCACGTCCGATATGTATCCCTGAAGTAAGAGCAGACGGGATCGCGACGTCGCCGGTAGGAGTAACCGACTGCTCTACGCCATTTATATACATCTTCGCGTTACTATCGCTAATTCTGACGCCGCAGACGTGATACCAATTGTTTAGTGAAATGACTCCGGTCGCGGTGCGATAAATCTCACTACTGTCGTTCGCCCATTGAAATTCAATGGCGCCCGTTGATCTGATGACAATCGCATACTGCACCACATCGGAACCAGTATTGTATTCACCAAATACGAAAGAGTCGGTCATTGCTCTCCATTTGCCCCAGATACAAAGACTCACTGCTCCGGGGATATTAAAAATAGCTGGAGTGCCAATGGCTACACTGTCATTACTTCCATCAAAACTTAATCCCTGGCCGATTTTGCCGATGGCGCGGGTGGGGCCGTTGGTGAGAGTGCCGTTGTTATTATTGCCCGAGCGGTCGTAGGCGGTGACGCCCGCCATATCTTTGCCGTCAAAGGACCAATAGCCGACAAGGCCGGAATTAAGGCCGATATACTTTGGGGCTTGGATGATCAAAGTAGCATTTGCGCTGTTGCTGAAAGACAGGAATAAAAACAGCGCAAAAGCAATTTTCAATTTCCAGTTTTCAATTTTCAATAAATTTTCAATGCTTTTAATTTTCATTGTAAATTTATGATTGCTTAGTTTTCTCCATTGTTGAAATAATCTTTGTAAAGATTAAAGTTAATTCTTGCGCTTCTTTCCATATTTTCCTTGATTCTTCAGAAATGTTTTTATCCGCATTTGCCATAATTCTTAGCCAGTATTTTGTTTCCTGAATTTCTTTCTTGCAAATATAAATTTTATTCTTAAAATCTTTTTTTGAGCTTGCGCCGTTGGCCTCACAGTAGTTCGCTCCAACCGATGTGCCTGCTCGCACTATTTGTGAAATTATCGGCAAGGTAATTGCGTTTTTTGCGACTTTTCCAGCCAAGCCGATAATACTTTCAGCAAATTTGGCAGTTCTTTCTTCTAAATCGTATTTCATTTGAACATTGCTTTAATTGTATCATTCATTGGAAATTGAGAATTGAAAATTGAAAATTTTACTGTAGTTGTGGATATCGTACTTGACATTGTTTTTAGATTTGCTAGTATCATGGTAATCACGCCCTCCGAGAAATCGGGGGGACATTTGTTTTATAAATCGATTAAGTTCTCTAATTCTACCTTAAAAACACCTTTCTTCATTACTTGAATCTCTCTGCCCAGATGTCCCGGTGTATATACGACAACAACTTGCTTTCCTAGCTCAATTAACAATTTATATAACGGTTCGAAATCTCCATCACCGGTAAAAAATATAAAACTTTCAATATTGCTCAAAACTCTGTGAACATCGATACAGGTTTCCATATCAAAGTCGCATTTTCTACGGTAAATTTTTTGGCCGCCGACATCAGCAACTAAAATATGCTTAACAGATTTTTTGATAATTTTATAGCCAATTTGTTCGGAGTCGTTAAGAAATTTTTTAGATTTAGGATGCTCGTCTTCTCCAAAATAAAGTCTAATATCTGTAATTTCTGAATAACTTTTTAGATAATTAAATATTTTTCTTGAATCAATACTGTGTTTCAGAGACTTCTCCCACCCATAAACGTTTGCCCAGTCAATAAAAGCTATTGCTTTTCCGCGTAAAATTAATTTTTTATATTGTGTTTCCATTGGGTATTCGTTTCTTTATCTTCTTTCTTACTCTTATTTTCATTGATTGAAAATTGTGAATTGAAAATTGAAAATTTCATTTGAATCGAAAGGTTTTCATCACTTTCGCCAACAGCTCGTCATATTTCGCGTAAGTGGAGGATTGATACAAATGACCTGAATGAACGAACCAAACTTCCCTAACGTCCCCTATATCCGGGTCGGTGCTGAAAAAGACTAACGCTTCTTCCTCTGCTATTTCAACTGTTTGCGGATCTTTGATAATCATCTCCGGTTGGTCTATTAAAATTCGTTCCGGAGTGATAGGCCCGGGCTCGTCATAGGGCATAATAAAAATTTGAAATGACTCCCCTGCCTCGCCTGCCCGCTTCGCCGGAGCTTCAGCGAGGCGAGCAGGCGGGTCCGAATCCTTTTTGCTGAAAACTAAAACTTTCACGTTTTCCTCTTCTGTATTATTGACCATGAAGCCTTCAGGATAATCAACGAAAAAGCCCAGCCCTTCATCTTCGTATCGCTCCGTAAGTTCGGGATTGGTAAATGGATAATTTTCTCCACCATTATCGCCTCTTAAATACCAGAGAGCGCCAGCGACAACAAGCAGAATCAAAATTATCAATAAGTTTTTATTCATATAATTCCGGATGTGTGCCGATATCGATAAGACGTACAGAATTATCGGGTAATTCTTCATATATCATTCTGTAATTGCCTGTAATATTTATGCTTCTATACCCATTGTATTTACCATGAAGTGTATGGTTGTTTAAAATAACTTTTTTTGGCTCATCCATAAAAAGCTGGATTTTCTCTGATAGTTTTATTTTAATAGATTTGGGCAATTTAGACACTTTCTTTTTGAAGTGTTTAGTAGGAATAATTATCATATCTTCAAATATGTCATCAGGTCGGTAGCTTTAGTGAACTTTTTAGGAAGAGTTTTGTCAGCTTCAAGACTGATCTTGTGCCACTTTTCCATTAGACTATTTTTCACTTTTGGCTCCATTTCTAGCACAAGTTTACGTTCACGAATAAATTGTCTTAAATATGAGTTGACAACCGTAGTTAAGGGCACACCAAGCTCACTAGCTAAACTTTGCGCTTCCTCTTTTAGGTCCTTTTGAGTTTTAATATTTAAAATTGTTTGCATATACTAAAGTATATATAACGGTATATTATTGTCAATATATTACGGCGTTGACACCGACTCTGGGGTTGGCTCAGGAGCGGGTTCGGCCTCGACGTTATCGGTCGGGGTCCCTGCCTCGCCGGCAGGCAGGCCGACAGAATCGTCGGGAACGACAGGCTCTTCAATAACAGGCCGTTCAGGCTCTGAAGAGTCTTCAGGTCGTTCAGACTCCGAAGAGTTTTCAGACTCGATGAGCTCGATGAGTTCGCTCGGGGCAGGCACCACAGATTCTTCTGCATCACTCGATACTACGTTCCCTAGAAGTTGGTCGAGTTGAGCTTTACTGAGACACGTCTCCGCTCCTGAGTCATCGCTGACACAAAGTTCTTTGGTGCGAACGCGATTAGCGAAGAAGTCGCCGATACCGTTGGCCGCGCTCGCCAACCATGCCGTGAGGCGATTGAAAAGATTCTTGAAGAAATTATCGGCAAAGGAATTTGTGGTCGAGGTGGCGGTCGAAGTAGCTGGAGCGAAAACGGATTCAATGTCATCTAGGCGAACACCAAGAGACAGCGTGGTGGAAGCGAGGGTTTGTATCTTGAGACTGTCAAAACTCTCATTCAACTTTGCTATCGCTTGCTCGACTTCGTCTCGCGCAATGGCTGTAATCTTCGGGTCCAAATTCAAATTATCAACCGATTGTTTAATCATCTGCCCCACCTTATCTTCTATTTTCATATTGGCAACTCTCTCAATCACCAAAGATTCAACCTCTTCCACTTCCAATGACTTGTTACGACGAGAAATCAAAACTTTTATTTTGCTTGTGCTGAGCGAAGTCGAAGTGCCTGTTCCGTTAAACGGTTCCAGGGCAACGGCCACGGTGGAGTCGCCACCGAGAGCGCGCATGGCATAACCGGGGGTGGAAGAGGCCGAGGTTAGTGAGTCGCCGACATTAATCGGGCCATTTTCAGCCGAGACAAAAGCGTCAACCTGTCCGAGCATTCCGATAATGGCGTAGTGCGACGGGTCGGCTTCAGCGGCTTTAATATAGTTGCCGATGACTGCGGGTTTGGTGGAAACGATGCCCATGACATTGTTGTCCGCGCCGCGTTCGCACCTCTTCACTGCGTTGTTTTCTAGAATATCAACGCAGACAACTTCACCAGATTTCAGAGCCGCACTCTTAGTGTAGAAATATTCAGCGTAGTCGGCCGCCGGCGAGGCGTAAGCGCCATCACCATAGGTTCGGCCATATGAATCAACTTTGAAAACAATGCCGGAAGTGGAAGTAGAGATGGCGAACAGATCTATTAGTTGATTGGTTGTAGTGGCCAAAGATAACAGCGCGTAGGGCGAAGTTGTTCCGATGCCGATACGGCCGTTTTTAATACCGCCGCCCGTTCCCTTCGATTCACTATACACGGTGAGAATTGAGGTGCCGCCTATCTGCGCGGAGTAACTCATGACAATACCCGCTGTCGTGGTGGAGACCGGCATATCCATCCACGAAAGTATCCCCGCGTTATCATCAAACGCCATCGGACCCGTTGAAAGAGAATCAACCGAAGTAACTCCCGCGAACGAATCATAATTGAATGCTCCGTCATCCAGAACGAAGCCTCCTCTGATAGAAGTGGTGGCGGAAACTGAACCTGCACCGCTTGACGTTGTATCAATTCTGAATATCGGAGTCGCCGTTGTCGAAGTAGCAATCGTCCAGGCGTAGAGTTTGTTATTTGGAATAGTGGAGGTGGCGTTTGTTCCGTAATTGAACACGCCGCCAGGACTGCCTCCAGATGTAATGGAAAACAAAGTGGCAGTAGAAGAGCCCACAACAAACGCAGGCACACCTGAACCTAGTCGATCTGGATTAATTGAGAATAGACCCCAAGGAGTAGATGAGGCTATACCGACATTGCCACTACTACCAATAATAGTGAGAGCGGAAGTGGAAGTGGTGGCAGTGCCCGCAACGGTAGTTGTTGCAAAGTAAAGATTGCCGCCTGCATTCCTGAAGGTCCATTGACCGAAGCCAGCACCAGAGGAAAGGGAAAGTTGGGGAGCAGTTGATGAAGAGACGGTCAGTTGATAATTGCTTGCAGTTGAAGTACCGAAAAGCATTTGTGAGGTAGTAGCAGAGAAACCGAAGGAGGGGTGGGTGAAGGGGTCAGAGCCAGAACCAGAACCACTATCATCTGCTTCGCAACCAAATTTACCGGCTCCGTCATAAGTTAGAACGTTATTCGATTGACAAGTGGTAAGACCAGCTCCAAAGAAGTTGGTGGTCGATGCAGTAGTGGTAAAGAAATTAGTGGTGGTGGCGTTGGTGGTAGTGGAATTGCCGGTGATGAGTAAATTACCAACGATAGTTGAAGAAGCTGCGGTGTTGAGGAAGCCTCCGGAGAGAGTAAGAAGCGAAGTGGTGGCCGAACCGCCGTAAGCTGGATGAGTCCAAGCGTCGTAAGCGCCGAGTTTGTTATTGAAAGTGGTCCAATCGGCCGAAGCCAAACAGCCGAAGGTGGTGGAGTTGGCGGTATCGCAGGCGAAGTCATTGGCGGTGAGAGTGAGACCCAGACCTCCGGTGGCGTTGGTGTCGTCGGAAATATCTAATTTATTTCTGGTGATGGTCTGGCCGGAGATGGTTAGGTAATCCGGTGTGCCGGCTAAGGTGACGTCTCCGGTGTTGGTGCCGCCGATCGTGCCGTTGGCGGTGGAGCTTAAAGTGAAGCCGTTCAGAGTAAAGAGTTGGGTGAAGAGGTTGGTGGAAGAAGCAGTGGTGGAGAAAAGATTGGTCGTGGTGGCGTTGGTCGAGGTGCTTCTGGTGATGTTGTCTAAAATTTGAGCTCCGGTAAAGGTGTTGGCAGTATAAGTTTTAGGAATGGTGGTGGAAGCGTGAATGTATGAATTCACTCGAGTATCGGTGTAAAAGAGATTGCCAGATTCAGTGAGATTGGCAGTGTTACCAAAAAGATTGGTGGTGTAGAGATTGGTGGACGAGGCGGTAGTTGAGAAGAAGTTGGTCGTAGTAGCATTGGTCGTGGTGGAATTGCCGGTGATGAGCAAGTTGCCAACGATGGTACTCGAAGCGGCGGTGTTGAGGAAACCACCAGAGAGAGTGAGTAAGGAAGTGGTGGCCGAACCGCCGTAAGCCGGATGGGTGAAGGCGTCGTAAGAAGATAGTTTGTTGTTGAAAGTTGTCCAATCGGCCGAAGCCAAACAGCCGAAGGTGGTGGAGTTGGCGGTGTCGCAGGCGAAGTCATTGGCGGTGAGAGTGAGACCCAAGCCCCCGGTGGCGTTGGTGTCGTCTGAGATGTCCAGTTTATTTCTGGTGATGGTCTGGCCGGAGATGGTTAGGTAATCCGGTGTGCCGGCTAAGGTGACGTCTCCGGTGTTGGTGCCGCCGATCGTGCCGTTGGCGGTGGAGCTTAAAGTGAAGCCGTTTAAAGTAAAGAGTTGGGTGAAGAGATTGGTGGAAGAAGCAGTGGTGGAGAAAAGATTGGTCGTGGTGGCGTTGGTCGAGGTGCTTCTGGTGATGTTGTCTAAAATTTGAGCTCCGGTAAAGGTGTTGGCGGTATAGGTTTTAGGAATGGTGGTGGAAGCGTGAATGTATGAATTCACTCGAGTATCGGTGTAAAAGAGATTGCCAGATTCAGTGAGATTGGCGGTGTTACCAAAAAGATTGGTGGAGTAGAGATTGGTTGAACTTGCAGTGGTGGAGAAAAGATTAGTGGTGGTGGCATTGGTCGTAGTGGAATTGCCGTTCACAAGCAGATTACCTGTAATTCTCAAGTTAGAGTCTATGGTGGAACTTGCGGTTGAGAGGAAGCCCTGTAGAAAGCCGAGCGTGGTGGAAGTGGAGACGCCATAGCCGGTGACGGTGAAAGGGAAGTCTGCTCCTGAATTACCACAGCCGGTACAAGAACCGACGGTCAGAGTGCCAATATTGCCCGTTGTAGCAAAGAGATTAGTTGAACTTGCGGTAGTGGAGAAGAAGTTGGTAGTAGTGGCGGAAGTGCCAGTAGCATTACCGAAAGAAAGAGAGCTCGCGGACACCAAAGAACCAGAAAATGTTGAATTGGAAATGGAAGCGTTGGTGAAGGTTCCGCCGTCGGTGATGTTGGAAAGATTGATAGAGTTACGTTCCGCATCACTATTGCTCTGATTGGTTACATGGTAATGAATTTCAGGCACCACTGAATTAGTTCTGAAAGATTCAAAATCCGCAGTCGCGAGAGCGGGCGCGGATGTGTAAACTACAATCGGTGAGTTCGTCCCACCTTGGCGGGGCAAAATAGAATCAATTTGAAGACGAATATAATTTTCTAATTCTGTCTTGAGTTCAGATTTCAAGGACCCGAGATTGATTGAAGAAGCGGGAGTCGTCAGAGCTCGTGACGGTGGGGGTGAAGTGGCGGGAACGGTATAAGTCAGCTGCGACGGAACAAAAGGAAAAAAGAATTTACTCAAAGCAATTTGTTTGAGATGGCGTAAACTCATTCGCATTGCTTCAAATAAATTATTTATAGTGAGCATGGTCGAACTACCGAGTGAGTCGGATACAGAAACTGCGGCAAGTTGTGTACTGACTTCATCCGCGAACTTTAATGTGGCATTCGCGTAAATTTGTGCTGATTCAATCAGAAACTCTTTTGGGATATTATAAATATGTTCCAACTTGCTTCTGGTCTCAATCGCAACTCGAGGATTTGTCTTTTCAAGAGTAAAGAAGGTAACACTTATGACAAGGAGAAGCGCCATAGAGAATGCGGCAGCTCGTCCGACAAGAGCAGAAGTCCAGATAGGTTCAATGTAACGACCTTTTTTAGAAAGTTTGGGTAGCCACGGCCTATTATCATTTTCATAAGTAAAGAATAGTTTTTTAGGAAATTCGGCATTAGGCGTTAAGGTTAAAATTGGCTTCTCTATAGAAGCTGATTCAACTAATTTTTTAACCACGAGTTTTTTTACTTTCCCCAGTTGACGATTCTTTTTATGTTCGGTCAACAAGGCAAAATCGACGTACCAAGTTCTACCTATAAGTCTCCCTGGAATTTTTTTTGCCCGACAAAGCTGACCAATATAATCACTTGCGTAACCAATTTTTTTTGATGCTCGGCTAGCCGAGATATATTCTTTGCCTTCAAGAAAAATAGATAGAGCCATCAACATAAATTATATATCTCGGCAGTGGAGAAACCTATGGATATCCTGTGCAAAGTTGGGGATAACTTTGCATAAATTTTCAATTTCCAATTTTCTAATTTTCAATCAATTTCCAATGTCTAAAATGTTCAATATTTATAAATTCTAAATTGAAAATTGTAAATTTCCCGGTGAATTTCTTATCCACGGCTAAGCATTGATAAATAATACAAATTAATGTAATAGTACTTATGAGTGATTAGTAATGTTTATATAAGATTAAAGATACAAAGAAACACATCTTTTTTCTTATCCTGCAATCAGCCTATGAGATAACCTTGAACCTCCTATAGATAAAGGCATATTCTAGAAACTAACTGTTATATACCATTAGCCATACTTCCACCCCCGATTGTGATAGCAAAGACAAAGTGTGTTTGGAGATCACAAAATCAATATCAGTACCTAACTAAAAGTAACGCAAGGAAACTAAGGAAACTGGAGAAGAAATAGCAATTTTTTGATGCTCGGCTAGCCGAGATATATTCTTTGCCTTCAAGAAAAATAGATAGAGCCATCAACATAAATTATATATCTCGGCAGGAATATTTACTAAAGTAGATACCGAATTTGTGGATATTAATATACTTGTCCCTAGACAACATAAGCTACTTAGAATAAGCTGGTTTTATGATTAGAAAAGATAAATACACTATGAGAGATCTAAGGGGGGACTTCCCCTCGGAAGAAGCCTGCATAAAGTTTGTCTTTAATGCCCTTCATGACAGGAAGTGCTCTTGTGGGGGCAGATACAGGCCCTTATTCTGGACAGAGAAGAATAAACTGAAGGGTAGAAAGCAATTTCAGTGCTCCAAATGCCGCTATCAACTCTCTCCTTTAGCTAATACTATATTTCATAAATCCTCTACGCCTCTAAGCCTGTGGTTCCATGCCTTATTCATCTTTTCGAATGCCAGAAACGGCATTTCAGCCAAAGAGATAGAAAGACAGCTTGGTGTTACCTATAAGTGTGCCTACCGTATCTTGACTCAAATCAGGAGGGCCATGGCTCCAGCTCAAGAAAGACTAAATAACAAAGCTGGCCGGCATAAAAAAGGATTCAATGCTCTATTTAACTTACTATCCACATATAGACATTGATATATTATATTAATTTATGTAAGATCTATTACAAGTGATTAGTAATGTTTATATAAGATAGATATATGAAAGAAATATATTTTTCCATTAAAGAAGCTGCTGAGATTTTAGGCGTATCTACCCTTACCCTCCGTAATTGGGACAAATCGGGTAAATTCCCGGCCCAAAGACATCCCATGAACAATTATCGAGTTTATAAGCTTTCAACTTTAGAAGATGTAATTAACGACATTGAAGGAGGCACTAACAAAAGTAACGCTGAAAAGAAAATGAAAAAACTAACGATTAAGCATCTCGAGGAATAGTTCCTGAAGGATAATCGGGTTGGCTCGGCTACCCGATTTCTTCATCGCTTGGCCAACTAAAAACTGAATCGGGGCGGCAGCATTTTCTTCCAAAACTTCTTTTACTAATGTTTTCAAAACTTCCCTATCGCTTTCTTGTATCAAATTTTTCTCTACCGCAATTGTGAGTGGTTCTCCGCCCTCCGACTCAATAACTTTTAAAATCTCTTTGGCGCCACGCGAGGAAATTTCTCCCACCGAAATCATTTTAATAATATCAACTAAGTCATGGGACGGAATGGGCTTTTTTAGATCAACTATAATATAATTAGAAGCTAAAGTTATTAAACTTTCAAACTTGCCAGCTTTTGAATTTCTTAACTTCTCCGCAACCTCTTCGAGTAACCTCCCCCACTTCGGTTCTCGAACATAGATTTCTATATCACTCTCTTTTAACCCGAAGTCTTTTTTGTATCTCTCTCTCTTTTCCCATGGCAATTCCGGCATCGTCCGACGAAGCGCCTCCTGCGCGAAGTCGGGAACTTCTCCGATAAAAAGTTTGGGCAAATCGGGCTCTGGGAAATAACGATAATCATGGGCCGACTCTTTCAATCTTTGCGAGAAAGTGACTTCCTCGCTCTCGTCCCATCCTCTGGTCTCTTGCACTACTTTGTCCCCCTTCTCCAATGTTTCTATCTGACGCCTCATTTCAAATTTAATTGCTTTCTCGACGACTTTAAAAGAATTCAGGTTCTTAATTTCGACCTTTGTGCCAAGGGAATTTTCAGTTTTCAATTTTACAATTTTCAATGAATTTTCAATTTTTGAATTTTCATTGAACATTAACTCATTGGGGCTTGATTGGAAATTGGAAATTGGAAATTGGAAATTGCGGAGTGGAGCGACGCTGATATTCGCTTCAACCCGCATTTCTCCTTTTTCCATATTAGCTCCACTTATATCTAAATACCTCAAAAGAAGTTGCAATTCGCGAGCAAAATTAGCTGCCGCCTCAGCACTCTTTATTACCGGTTCCGTTACCAGTTCCATCAAAGGCACCCCCGCTCTATTGAAATCCAAAAATGAATACTTATCGTTACTTGTCCCGAGCGTAGTCGAGGGGTGAATTGATTTCGCGGTATCTTCCTCTAGATGAATACGAGTCAGCTTCACTCCTGCTAATTCACCTCCTTTTACCAGTGGATGCTTGTACTGGCTAATCTGGTAACCTTTCGGAATATCAGGGTAGAAATAGTTTTTACGGTCAAACTCTGTATAATCGGCAATTTCTCCACCAACAGCTGTTCCCAGACACAATACTCTTCGCACCGCCTCTTTGTTTATCACAGGCAAAGTACCGGGATACCCCAGACAGACTGGGCAAACATTAGTATTCGGGCGCAATTCATTGGTATCATTTCTAGAATCACAAAACATTTTTGTTTTTGTGGCTAACTCCGCATGTATTTCCAGTCCAACAGTGAGAAGATAATCATTCATGATTTAAATGTTTTCGTCAGGTATTTACCAAACTCTTTAACTAACTTGTCATCCAATATTGAGAGAGGAAACACATTAGGGCTGACACTTTTTAAAAGTTTGAGCTTCTCCTCCTTTTCTTCCTCGGTAATAGTATCCACTTTTGTCAGAACAATCACCTCCTGCTTCTTCTTCATGGTTTTATTATAAAGCTCAAGTTCATTTCGTACTACCCTATAAGCTTCAAGAGGATTATCAACTTCAGAGGAGATGCAATGGGCAAGCGCTTTAGTGCGTTCGATATGGCGCAAGAATTTGTGACCCAGACCCTTACCATTGGCTGCTCCTTCTATCAACCCGGGGATATCGGCTATTATAAGTCCATAAAAGTCTCCTAAAGCTGGCTCAAGTGTAGTAAAGGGAAAGTCACCTACTCTGGATTGAGCACTAGTGAAGACATTTAGGAGACTTGATTTGCCGGCATTTGGTAGGCCGATAATACCGAGATCGACGACTAAGAGAAGCTCAATGTGAAAATCTGCCTCTTCTCCTAGAACGCCCAAGGTAGACTCTTTCGGACGGATATTGCTTGAACCCTTAAAATGTTCATTTCCTAACCCTCCCCTACCTCCACGAAGAAGCAGAATTCTTTCTGTGTCTTTCAAAAGTTCTATCGAATATCCAGTAGAAAGATTAGTTAAACGTGAGCCAACAGGCAGTTTTATTAGAACATCCTTTCCAGTTGCGCCCTGTTTCAGGTTTTTTGCCCCATCTTCCCCACGCCCTGCCTCAAACTCTTTTACATTGCGATAAGCAGAAAGAATACCAATATCTCGTACTGCAACAGTATAGACATCTCCCCCCTTGCCTCCGTTACCACCTGAAGGACCCGCGTGATCCTTGCCCTTTTCATGTCGCCAACGTACCACGCCGTCACCGCCACGGCCGGCCTTCAAATGAATGGTCAATTCATCTATGAACATTTGTATACCTTATGCATCTAAGGCAAGCTTTGCAA
>Ga0209210_1002641_pt1 | contig 12867 bp, 12 predicted proteins | sample RifGroA1_FD_183991 | JGI IMG/M metagenome (GOLD analysis project Ga0209210, IMG submission 183991) | Contaminated groundwater microbial communities from Rifle, Colorado, USA - Rifle Groundwater A1 (SPAdes) (version 2) | ecosystem: Environmental > Aquatic > Deep subsurface > Groundwater >...
GGGCCAGCGCGCCGCTTTGCTGCGGTCGCTTGCCCGCTCGCTCTTGCTGCGCGGCAAAATGACGACCTCTTTGGCAAAAGCCAAGGAAATCCGCCCGCTGGTGGAAAAGATGGTTACCAAAGGCAAGAGCGCCACGCTGGCCAACCGCCGCCTGCTTATATCGCAGCTCGGAGATGAGAGGATGGTCGCCAAGCTCTTTAAAACCTCTGCAACCTACAAAGACCGCACCGGAGGCTACCTGCGCATCACAAAAATGGGCCCGCGCGCAGGAGATGCCGCGCAGATGGCCGTAATTGAATTTGTATGATAACTATTGATGCACAAGACAAAACTCTCGGACGCGTAGCCTCGGCTGCGGCTAAGGCCCTGCTCGGCAAACACAAACCCACTTTTGTTAAGCACCAGATAGTGGGGGAGGAGGTGACCATTCTTAATGCCACCAAAATAAAAATCACCGGCAACAAACAGGAGGCTAAAACGTATCTGCGCTACTCGGGCTACCCGGGCGGGCAAAAAGAGGAGACCTATGCTATGTTGACTGCTTCGACGGAGATAGGGAAGGCTCGCCGCGGCCACAAAGAGGCTATCCGCCGTGCGATACTAGGCATGCTCCCGAAGAACAAGCTGCAGACCCGAAGAATCAAACTTCTGACGATAAAGAATTAAGAAATTTATTTCTTAACATTAAAAAAGTATGGCTACCAAAGAAAAAACTACCGATAGATATATATCCGCGACCGGCCGCCGCAAGACGGCTATTGCCCGCGCGCGCTTGACGCCCTCAACCAAAATGACCGTGACGGTCAACGGCAAGGACGTCAACGACTACTTCCCCACGCCGGCGCTGCAGATGGCGGCGCTTGAGGCATTTCTTAAGGTCGGGCTCACAACACAGTTTAATGTTTCTATCGTGGTCAAGGGCGGCGGCATCGCGGGGCAGGCTATAGCCGTGCGCCACGCTATTTCGCGCGCGCTTATCGAGTATGACATCAACCTGCGCGGCGCTTTGAAAAAGGAAGGGTTCCTCAAGCGCGACCCGCGCGCCAAAGAGCGCCGCAAAGCCGGCTTCGTCAAAGCCCGCAAGCGCAAGCAGTGGTCGAAACGCTAACTATATTTATGAATACCTCAGAAGAAGAATTTATTGCTGAGGATGAAACGGAGGCCGGTCCTGCGGCGTTGAAGTCACTACGGGAGAAGTTAAAGAAAGCCGTGGCCGAAAAGCAGGAGTATCTGGAGGGCTGGCAACGCGCCCGCGCCGATTTGGTCAACTACAAAAAGGAAACCGCCGCCGGACACGGAGAGTCTCAGGAGCGGATTTTGGCCGGGCTTATTGAAGAACTGCTTCCCGCACTCGACGTGCTTGAGCTTTCGGTCAAACACGACGGCACTCCGGCTCTCAAAATGCTCGAGCTGCAGTTCCTCGGTTCGTTAAAAAAGCTCGGCATAGAGCGGTTCGGGGCGGTAGGCGAAGACTTTGACCCGCGCCGGCACGAAGCATTGGCAAAACGCGGAGAGGAACACAAGGTTGAATCGGTAGAACGCTCTGGGTATAGTATAGGCGATAAAATTATCAGACCGGCGCAAGTAATCATATAAAAAACAATCATATGGGAAAGATATTAGGAATCGACTTGGGCACCACTAACTCCGCCGCGGCGATAGTACAGGGCGGCGAGCCGAGAGTGCTCGAAAACGCGGAGGGTGCGCGCACCACGCCCTCAGTGGTTGCGGTATCCAAAACCGGCGAGCGCCTGGTCGGCCTTATTGCTCGCAGGCAAGCGGTCACTAACCCTAAAAATACCGTCTACCAAATCAAGCGATTTATCGGCCACAGCTTCGACGAAGCTCTGGTGCAAAAAGACAAAGCGTCGGTGCCGTTCGAGATGCGCAAGTCGGCTAACGGCGGTATTGAAGTAAAACTCGGCGAGCAGTGGATGCGCCCTGAGGAAGTGTCGGCCATGATACTCGGCAAGCTTAAGGCCGATGCGGAGAAGCGCCTTGGCGAGACCATTACCGAAGCGGTTATTACCGTGCCGGCGTACTTTAACGACGCCCAGCGCGCGGCTACCCGCGACGCGGGCAAAATAGCCGGGCTCGATGTCAAGCGCATCATCAACGAGCCGACCGCGGCGGCGCTTGCTTACGGATTTGATAAGAAAAAGGATGAAAAGGTGGTAGTTTTTGACTTCGGCGGAGGCACATTCGATGTGTCGGTGCTCGAGGTGAGCGCGGATGTTATAGAGGTCCGCTCCACCGACGGCGACGCGCACCTCGGCGGCAAAGACATCGACCAAAAAGTAATCGACTGGCTCGCAGTTGAGTTCCAAAAAGAGTCCGGCATCGATGTGCGCAAAGACCCGCTGGCACGCCAGCGCCTCGATGAGGCGGCTGAGAAGGCAAAGATTGAACTGTCCACCTCGATGGAAACCGAGGTCAACATACCGTTTATTACCTCCGACGCATCGGGTCCGCGCCACCTGTTGGTCAAAATGCCGCGCTCTAAGCTTGAGGAACTAACGGCAGAATATATCGACCGCGCTTTGGCTATCACCAAGCGCGCCATGGAAGCATCGCCTTTTAAAATCGGCGATATCAACGAGGTCATACTGGTAGGCGGCCAAACCCGCATGCCGGCTCTGCAGGCCGCGGTAGAAAAGTACTTCAACAAAAAGCCGAACATGTCGGTAAACCCAGACGAGGTTGTCGCTATCGGCGCAGCCATACAAGGCGGGATACTGGGCGGCGAGGTACGCGACGTGCTCCTGCTCGATGTTATTCCGCTATCGCTAGGCATAGAGACCATGGGCGGCGTGGCGACCAAACTGATTGAGCGAAACACCACTATCCCGACCAGCCGTTCGCAGGTGTTCTCCACCGCGGCGGACAATCAGACCTCGGTAGAAATCCATATAACCCAAGGCGAGCGCGCCATGGCATCCGACAACAAGTCGCTAGGCCGTTTTGTGCTCGACGGCATTCCGCCGGCGCCGCGCGGGCTCCCGCAGGTGGAAGTAACATTTGATGTCGACGCCAACGGCATTTTGAGTGTTAAAGCAAAAGACAAAGCAACTAATAAAGAGCAGTCAATACGCATTGAAGCATCGTCTGGCCTTGCCGACGCCGATATCGAGCGCATGCGCAAAGAGGCCGAGGCAAACGCGACAGAAGACAAAAAGAAGGTGGAGCTGGTGGAGGCCCGTAATATGGCCGACCAGGCGGTGTATGCCGCGCGCAAGGCGCTTGGTGACAATAAGGACAAAATTCCGATGGAGCTGGCGACTGCAATAAACGAAAAAGTATCCGCGCTTGAAAACAAAAAAGGGAGCGACGACATGGTCGCCATTAAAACCGCAACCGAAGAGTTATCCAAAGAACTCTCCAAAGTGTACGAAGCGGTGCAAAAACAAACTCCGCCGAAAGATACTCCTCCCGGAACTCAAAGTGCTCCAAGTGACAACCCGCAGCAGAAGCAGTAGAATAGGCACATGTCAGCCAAGCGGGATTACTATGAACTGCTTGGGGTACAAAAAAGCGCTACTAAAGAAGACATAAAAAAAGCGTTCCACAAGCTGGCGCACAAATTCCATCCCGACAAAAAGGAGGGCGACGCGGACAAATTTAAAGAGGTGTCCGAGGCGTACTCTATACTGAGCGATGATAAAAAGCGCGCCGAGTACGATTCTTACGGCCGGGTTTTTGGAGGAGGTACGGGAGGAAACGCAGGCGGGTTTAATGCCGGTGGATTCGACTTCTCTCAATTTCAAGACGCCTTCAACCAAGGCGGTTTTGACATGGGCGATATCTTCAGCGATTTTTTTGCCGGCGGCGGGACCAGGGGCAAGTCGAGAGGCCGCGATATTTCTATCGATTTAGAAATCAGCTTTCATGATTCGGTCTTCGGCATCAAGCGCACGGTACTCCTGGCCAAAACAGGCCTGTGCGACACCTGTAAGGGCTCGGGCGCGGCAAAGGGGAGCGAGGTTATAACTTGCACTCACTGCAACGGGCAGGGCAAGGTGCACGAAACCACGAACTCCTTCTTCGGCGCGGTGACCATGGTCCAGCCCTGCAGACATTGCAAAGGAAAGGGCAAAATTCCTAAAGAAAAGTGTCATACATGCCGCGGCGAGGGAATATACAAAAAACAGGAGGAAATCGAAATTAATGTGCCGGCCGGCATCGACGGCGGCGAGATGATACGCCTGACCGGCATGGGCGAGGCTGTGGCAGACGGCATTGCGGGCGACCTGTATGTCAAAGTGCATGTGCAACCGGACGCGCGGTTTAAAAAAGACGGGCCGAACCTGGTGACCGAGCTTTCGGTCAAACTCTCCGATGCACTGCTCGGCAGCAGTTATAAAATAGAAACTTTGGACGGCCCCGAGATGCTGGATATCCCGCAAGGCGTGACCCACGGCGAAACACTGCAGATAAAAGGAAAGGGCGTACCGGTAGCGCGCGGCAAGCGCGGCGACCTGTATGTACGTATAAAAATAAACCTGCCGAGCAAACTCTCCCGCTCCGCTAAAGCTCTCATAGAAAAATTGAAGGAGGAGGGGATATAGTATAATTGGAACATGACTACCGAACTTAAAAATATACTAAAAAGAGTCGAAAAGTGGCCTAAAAAAAGGCAGGAGGACGCAACTCGTGCCTTACTTGAAGTAGAACAAAATCCGCTTCCTCGACGCACTCTGCTTACAAAAGAACAAATAAAAGAAGTCGAGAGCGTACAGCGCGGAATACGGGCAGGAAAAATAAAAATGCTTTCCGACAAGCAAGTTAAAGCGATGTGGAAATCATTCGGACTATAGAATGAGACTTACGTACACGCCTCAAGCTAAAGATCAGCTCCGTGCAATACTCCGATATATTGCGTTCCATAATCCGGAAGCCGCAGTTCGTGTTCTTGGACTCATACGTTCAGTAGCCGAACAATTACCAAACTTTCCACGCATGGGACACGAGAGTGTTATGCGCGATATCGCGTACGAACTGGTTGTCCCCGGAACATTTTATATTATCGTGTACGAAGTTTATAAAAAAGACGTGCGTATTTTGTCTATTTTCCACAGCCGCCAAAATCGGTAAAAGTGGTGGCCTGAATGTCCGCATAAAAATAAATTTGCCGAGCAAACTCTCCCGCGGGGCCAAAGCTCTCATAGAAAAACTGAAAGAGGAAGGAATATAAAAAAAACCGCGCAGTCTTTGCAGACTGCGCGGCGGTGTTAGCGGGTTTGAGAGCGGAGAAACTCCAGGAAGTCGTCCGGCATTTCAGGACGATCATCAAATGTTCCAAGGAAGCCACCGAGTTCTTCGGTCTCATCCTTTTCGCACCACCCGACCGTCCAGTTTTTGCGGACACTGACGCATGGTTTATCATCCAGCTCGCGGTATTGACGACGCAGTTCAAGCCAAAAGATTTTGTCGACGATGTCGTGAAAGCTACGCTTTCGGGCCATCTCGGCCACAAGCCGCAGTGTTTCCAGGTCATCCTCGAGCGCCACGATTGCCTGGAGTGCTTCCACCTTGTCCTTATTGGTTTTAGCCCTCTTCATCTCCTGATGTATTTTCTCGACAGTGGTGGCAATAGGCTTGCCGAGCGCGTTATGCTCGTTGCAAGCCATGCTACGAAGCGTGAAGAGGCGTTTGATGTCGTCGCTGGCCTCGCCCACGGCGCGGTAGTCTGCGTCAGGCTGCATATCCGGCTCGATGAACTGTTCCGGCTTAAGCGCCGCCAGACGTTCGACAATCTCGGCAATAACGCTCTTTGGGGATACCACGAGAGCATTCGATTGGCTCATTATCATCTCCTTTGGTAGGGTACGGAACTTGCGGTTTTATATCACAGGTTATGGTAGAAAACAAGAACCTCCGAAATACCGGTTTTTTAGGTATACTAGAGCACATGGCAGAAGATAAAAAGCGGCTTTTGACGGGTATACAGTCTTCGGGGCAGTTGCACATCGGCAACTATCTTGGGGCTCTAAAGCCTTTTGTGGAGAGCTACGATAAATACGAGAGCACGCTGATGGTCGCCGACTATCACGCACTTACCTCGTTGCGCAACCCGGACCAATTGCGGGAAAATATCGTAGATGTGGTTGCCGATTACATAGCGGTAGGGGTCAACCCGACAGTGGCGACTATCTTTAAACAATCCGACATTCTTGAGCATACTGAGCTTGCATGGATATTTGAGTGCCTGGTGACTGTGCCGTTTTTGAGCCAAGCTCACGCCTACAAAGACAAAGTATCCAAAGGGCTCGATGCGAACGCGGGGCTTTTTAATTATCCGATGCTGATGGCGGCTGATATTCTTCTGTACGACACCGACGTGGTGCCGGTGGGCGAGGACCAGCGCCAGCACATCGAGTACGCGCGCGAGGCGGCGGCAAAATTTAACCTCGCCTACGGCGAAACTTTTAAAGAGCCTAAAGAGATGATACTTAAAGATGTGGGCACGGTGCCCGGCGTAGACGGCAAAAAGATGAGTAAGAGCTACAACAACACTATCCCGCTCTTTGGCACCGACGAGGCTATACGCACCGCGGTCATGTCCATCAAGACCGACTCTACCGCAGTGGGCGCGCCGCTCAACCCGGAGACCGACATCACCTTCCAACTCCACGCTCACTTTACCCCCAACCTCGCCGAGATACAGAAGCGCTATATGGACGGCACGATAGGCTACAAGGAGTCTAAAGAGTTGCTTGCCAACAACATAATCGCCACCATATCGCCGATGCGCGAGCGCCGGGCGGCGCTAAGCCGCGAGGCGGTCATCCAAATCCTTAAAGACGGCGCCGAAGTCGCCAGAGCAAAAGCGTCTGCCAAAATGAAACTCGTGCGGGAAAAGGTAGGAGTGGCGCTCTACTAGTAGATATGGTATAATATTCTCAGCAGTACTTACAAAACGATACAGGAGGCTAACATGCCAAGAAGGCAAGTAAGCGAAGAGGAATATGAGGCGTATGCTGCGGAGTTTAATCGCCGCTCTACTCTGGCTCAAGAAAAAGGCGAAGAAATCCGCAAAACCTTGGAGCCCAAGCTCATTGCCGAAGGCTTCAAAGGCTGGCACGCCTATGTGGACGTCTATACCGGCAGATATGTGGTCGGTCGGGATTATGAAGAAGCGGCAAAAAAAGCCAAAGCAGAACTCGGTTCTGGCCGTCTCTGTTGGGGGTTCGATATTGGGGTTCCGCCACAAATTTACCTCGGTGGGGCTTTTCTTTCCAAAGAGGTGGCTTGATGACAAAAATTCTACGTGGTTATCTAGACATCCACGGCAGAGCCATTGTTGGTCTTAAGTTGGGTCGCGGTGAATACGTCAGCGCCCAAGTTGATACCGGATTTAATGGCCTGCTACTTTTTTCCTCCAGCCATGCTCTAGAACTCGATTTGGGACTGCCGGAGGAATACGATAGCTTTCCGGGAGCGGGAGGAACGGCGGTACTGGCGGGTGAAGTTACCGATGTACCCTACTATTGGTTTGACGAGTATAGAACCGGCACTATTCTAGTGAGTGCACCTCCAGCCCCGGGCAGTCTCACTCACCGAATCTCACTCGATGAACAGGAGCCGATGGCTCTGCTCGGCACACGGATGTTACGAGGATGCCACCTGTCGATGCATTTTTGGGCAGGCACCAAGTTTCCTGTTAAAATAAGAAAACTGAATCGTTAATCTCTCAGACCCGCCTCGGCGGGTCTTTACTTATCAAATAGACTGATTATTGCTATAGTTAAGTACACATTTTATATGGAAAGGACTTTAATTGGAGAACTGGCGGGGAAGAAGGGAGAGGCTGTTTTAATACAGGGCTCCGTAAGCGTGCGGCGAGACCAAGGCAAGATGGTTTTCTTTGACTTCCGCGACCGCTCCGGCGCGGTGCAGGGAGTTGTGCTCCCGAAATCGGAGGCGATAGAAACGGCTAAAGAGGTGCGCAATGAGTACGTGGTGTCGGTGGAGGGCAAGGTTAATGCCCGGCCGGAAAAGAATGTTAAGGCCGACACCCAAAATGGCGACATAGAGCTGGAGGTTACAAAAATAGAAATAATTTCCAAAGCAGAAATTCCGTTCGAGCTTGGGAGCGAGGTTAACCTCGACACCTACCTCGACCATATGCCTTTTACGCTGCGCTCCGAAAAAGCCAAGCAAATATTTAAAGTGCAGGAGGCGATAATACAAGGCTTCCGCGACGGCATGAAGGCGCAGGACTTTGTAGAGTTCCAGGCGCCTGCGCTCGTGGGAGGCGACGCCGAAGGCGGCGCGGCGGCGTTCAAGGTTGACTACTACTACGACCAAAAAGCTTTTTTGGCGACCAGCCCGCAGATTTATAAGCAAATAATGGTGGGCGTATTTGAGCGCGCCTTTACCACTCCCAAAATATTCCGCGGAGAAAAGCACTCAACCAGCCGGCACTTAAGCGAGTATTCGTCGCTCGACTTCGAAATGGGATTTATAAAAGACCATACCGATGTCATGGCAGCGCTCGAGCGCACCATGCGCCTCATTGTCGACAAAGTCGGCTTACCGGTGGTGATGCCTGAAAAAATTCCTGTACTCAAACTGCGCGAGGTGCAGAAAATCCTCGGAGTCTCAACCGACGAACCCGACCTCGAGCCCGAGCACGAGCGTGCGATATGCGAATGGGCGCTTAAAGAACATAACTCCGACTTTGTGTTTGTGACGCACTATCCCGTAAGTAAGCGGCCGTTTTATACGTATGAAGATGAGAACGATAAGGGCTATACCAAGAGCTTTGACCTACTCTTCCGCGGGCTTGAGATTACGACCGGCGGACAGCGCGTCCACAACCACGACGAGTTGGTAGATAGGATGAAGGGGCGCGGGCTTAAACCCGAGCTCTTTTCCTACTATCTGCAGGCCTTTAAGGTCGGCATGCCGCCGCACGGCGGCTCGGCCACGGGGCTGGAGCGCCTTACCGCCCGACTGCTCAACCTCCCCAACGTCAAAGAAGCAACCCTCTTCCCCCGCGACCTCAACCGCATCGACACCCTCCTCTCGACAGACAAAAAAGAATAAAAAAAACACCGGGGTTGCCGGTGTGGAGAAATGGAGGAAATTAGGTAGGTCCCCTTGGGCGTGGACCCGGCAAAGGAGGTAGGACCAAGAGGACCCAATATTTTCTCCGGCAGTTACCCACCGAAGCGGACAGTGGTAGCGCCACCGCCCGTTTACCTTCCTCCTCCTAACTGAACAAGCCTAAGGGTACTTTATCATACTTTTATTTTATTGAAAGTGTTGTGTTTTAAGGCTATAATCGGCAAATGAAATTCCAGCATAAGGCGGGGAGGGGAGCCGTTAAAATACGCTTTATTTCAGGCTCTTTAAACCGTTTTGACGGCAAAACCCTGTCGGTTGGTATAGGTCAAGGAGACACCTTAAAACCAGGGCTCTCCAAGGTGTCACCTTTAACGCGGAGGGAGTTTGTTTTGGTCATGCGCAAGGTTGTCGCGACCGCCAAGGCCAACAAAATTAAATCTATTGCTGTCAGCTTTACCGACCTTAAGTCGCTCGCGCCGAAGGACATGGGCGATTATGAAATCGGGCGCGTTGCCGGCACAGCGTTTGTCATGGCAGACTACGAGCACAATACGTACAAAACAAAACCAAAAGAGGGTTGGGGTCTTGTAGAATCTACTGCAATAACAAACGCACCCGCGGCGGCAAAAGAAGGACTTGCCGACGGCCTTATTATCGCCGCCGAGGTCAACGCCACCCGCGAGCTTTCCAACACTCCTGCGGGAGATATGACCCCTAAAACTCTCGCCACAGCGGCCAAAAAGGCCGCCAAAGGCACCGGTGTCAAAGTTAAGTCGCTGGGTATGAAGGGGATGCAAAGGCTCGGTATGGGCGCGATTGTGGGTGTGGGCAAAGGGGCGCAGGTAGAGCCCGAGTTCATCATCATGGAGTACTGGGGCGCTGGTAAACCCAAAGGACTCACCTCCAGCAAAGCCGGAGGAAAGTCCTTAAACCCGGTGGTTTTGGTCGGCAAAGGAGTTACGTTCGATTCCGGAGGACTCCAAGCCAAAGGCGGCGATCATATGTACGAAATGCATATGGACATGTCGGGTGGTGCGGCGGTTATACACTCGGTTGTTTTGGCGGCAAAACTCAAACTAAAAGTAAACGTAGTCGGGCTTATCCCCGCTGTGGAAAACACGACCGGTCCGCAATCGATGCGCCCGGGCGATATCCTCAAATCGCTATCGGGTAAAACGATAGAGATACTACACACCGACGCCGAAGGCCGCGTTATTTTGGCAGACGCTATAACCTACGCCAAGCGCTATAACCCCGCAATTGTCGCCGACGCGGCAACGCTTACAGGCGCGGCGCTTACGGCCTTCGGCGAGCAGGCAGTAGCCTTTATGACCAACGATAGCTCCATGATTATAGATTTTATGGACCTGGCCGAAGAAAGCGGCGACTATATGTGGCCGATGCCGTTGTGGAAGGAGTACGACTACATCGTAAAAGGCCGTTTTGCGGACGTGCCGAATGTCCCCGCCACCGGCAACAGCCGCTACGCGGGCGTAATCGGCGGCGGCAAGTTTTTGGAGGTCTTTGCCAAAGAGCTTGATTGCCCGTGGATACACCTTGATATCGCGCCAAAAATGACCGCCGCTCCCGACGAATACTTGGCTAAAGGCGCTGCCGGCTCGCCGGTGCGCTTCTTTCTGTCGCTCATGGAAAAATATGCCGATTCAGATAAAAACTAGCGTGTACGAAGGGCCGTTGGAGGTCCTTCTTGAGCTAATAGAAAAACGAAAGCTCCTCATCAACGACATTTCGCTCGCCGGTGTTTGCGACGAATATATCGCGCGCGTGGGCGCGATGCCGCATTTGCCGGTTGGGGAGACGGCGGAGTTTATATCGCTCGCCGCAACACTCCTGCTCATTAAATCCCGCTCGCTCCTGCCATCCCTTCAGTTGTCCGACGAGGAGTCCCGCGACATCAAAGAGCTCGAGTACCGTCTGGCGCTCTACCAACTCATTAAAGAAGCTTCCTCAAACTTGGGAAGGTCTGACCTTCCCAAGTTATACGAGTGTACACCGCGCGACCTTGAGCCGATGTATATCCCTGACCCTTCGGTAACCGCTCTCACAATGCGGGGCGCAGCGCAGGCGCTGGTAGACGGCTTCCCCGCGACGCTTGTTTTGCCGAAGGTCGAGGTCAAAAAAATCATTTCGCTCGAGGAAATGATAGACACCATGGCGGCGCGCATATCAAAAGCTTTTAAAATGAGCTTCAAAGAATTTGCCGGCAAAAAAGAGCGCGGCGAAGTAATCGTCGGATTTTTGGCGCTGCTGGAGCTGGTGAAGCAAGGTATAATTAAAGCCGGACAGGAGGCGCACTACGGGGATATTACCCTGGAGCCGGATTCTGTTTCGACCCCAAATTATGGAAAGTAGTTTAGACAGTCAAATCGAAGCGCTATTGTTTGCATTGGGCAGGCCCGTTTCGCGAAGCGAATTAATAAAAATGGTAGACGCGCGCCCTGAACAGATAGAGGAGGCTATTATTAAACTTAAAGAACGCTCCCAAGGCGTAACCCTTGTCGACGACGGCGGGGAGGTAGAGCTCCGGATAGGAGCAAATAACTCCGCGCTTATAGAAAAAATCCGCAAAGAGGAGTACAGCCGCGACATAGGCAAAGCCGGGCTCGAGGCCTTGGCGGCAATTCTGTACGGCCCCCTGCCTGCCGGCAGGCAGGGCTTGACGCGCAGCGAGATAGACTTTATACGCGGAGTCAACTCATCGCAGACACTGCGCACGCTGACACTGCGCGGGCTGGTGCGAAAAATTCCAAACCCTAAAGACGAACGTTCTTTTTTGTACGAGCCGACAACCGAGCTTCTTGCGCAGCTGGGCGTCTCGCGCATGCAGGACCTGCCTGACTACGCACAGGTGCGCCAAAAACTGCAGCAGCTCGAGGAGGCGTACCTCCAAAAACAATCTGAACAATAATCAAACCGGTATGACTTCTTATGCAAAAAATATTTCTTCCGGTATTGCGGCGGCCGTGCTGACGCTCGGCGCTTTCGGCGCCGGCGCATACGGCGCGGTTGCGCTCAGCCGAAGCGGACAAGCGGCCGCGGAATTTAAAATTCCTTCCGTCGCGCTCGCGGATAGCGCGCTTATCGCCAAATCGGCGATACTTTACAACACCGGCACCGGCCGCGTTCTGTACCAAAAAAACGCGTATGAGCAAGTTCCGCTGGCGTCGCTTACCAAGCTGATGGCGGTCCAAACCGTTCTTTCGGTCAAATCGCCCGATACCCCGGTGCAGATTACGCGCAGCGACTTAAACCCATCCGGCGACTCGGGTTTAAAAGTTGGGCAGACCATAAGGCTGGGCGACCTTATAAAATTCGCGCTGGTGGCATCGAGTAACGACGCGATGGAGGCGGCTGCCGCGAGCTTAGGCGACGGGTCAATAAATAAAATGAACGCGGCGGCGGCGGCCATGGGGCTCACCAAGACGCACTTCTTTAACGCAACAGGGCTCGATATCAGCACCACCGCCTCCGGCGCGTACGGCTCGGCCTACGACGTGGCGCGCATGGCGGCAATTTTTTATAAAGACCATCCTGACTTTTTTGAGCTCACTACCCGCCTTGATGTGTCTATCGACCAAAACGGAAAAGAATTAAAGGCTGGCGCTACCGCCATTCCTCTGCAGGGCATACCCGGATTTGTCGCTGCAAAAACCGGTTATACCGACCTGGCGGGCGGCAACCTGGTGGCGGTGTTCGACCTTGAGCCGGGGCTCACGGTTATAGCAGCGGTGCTCGGTTCAACGCACGAGGGGCGCTTTAGCGATGTCGCCACGCTTA
>Ga0209210_1002649_pt1 | contig 12839 bp, 20 predicted proteins | sample RifGroA1_FD_183991 | JGI IMG/M metagenome (GOLD analysis project Ga0209210, IMG submission 183991) | Contaminated groundwater microbial communities from Rifle, Colorado, USA - Rifle Groundwater A1 (SPAdes) (version 2) | ecosystem: Environmental > Aquatic > Deep subsurface > Groundwater >...
CGCTTGGGATTATAATGAAGGAACTCTTTTAGGATATAGGGTTAAAGTTTGCATGGCGATGGCTGATTTTTATCTTGTTAATAATTCAACGCTAGAAAATTTCTACGCTCAACTAGACCAGACTTACCTGGAAATAATGAAAGGAAAGGTTGATAAATAAAATCTCAATTGTTTTTTTATGTTAATAGGACTTGTCGGGAAACCTTCTGTCGGGAAAAGCACTTTTTTCAAGGCATCAACTCTTGCAGACGTTGAAATAGCATCTTATCCATTTACAACCATAAAACCTAACAGAGGAGTTGGATATGTCAAGATTGACTGCATTGACAAGGAATTCAAAACACAATGCAATCCAAATCACGGATTTTGCATAAACCACAAAAGATTTGTTCCTGTTGAATTGATGGATGTTGCCGGCTTGGTTCCTGGAGCAAGCGAAGGAAAAGGTTTGGGAAACCAATTTTTGGATGATTTGAGACAGGCAGACGTTTTCATACAAATAGTGGACCTTTCCGGAACGACAGACGAGAACGGAAAAGAGACAGAGAATTATGATGTTTCAAAAGACATTTTTTTTCTGGAAGACGAATTGAATAAATGGTTTTACAATATTTTCTCGAAAATGTGGAAAAGTTTCTCCAGAAAAGCAGAAATGGAAAATTTGAAATTTTCAGAAGCTGTTGCGAAACAATTTTCCGGATTGAATGTTAACGAAGAGCAAGTAAAAAGAGTTTTGCTGAAATTGAATTTCTCCGAAAGGCCGAGCATGTGGAATGAAAGCCAGCTGATGAAATTTATTTCCCTTTTAAGAGAGGAAAGCAAGCCGATGATAATTGCCGCGAACAAAATAGACACTCAAAAAGGAGACGAGAATTTTAAAAAATTGAAACAAAAATTTCCAAGTTTGATGATGATTCCATGTTCTGCAGACTCTGAATTGGCATTGAGAGAAGCGGCGAAAGCAGATTTAATTGATTATGTTCCCGGAGATAAGAATTTTAAAATTAAGGGAAAATTAAATTCCAAACAAGAAGAAGCTCTTGAAAAAATCAGGAAAAACATATTGGACAAATATGAATATGGAACAGGAGTTCAGGAAGTTTTGAACAGGGCAGTATTTGAGCTGCTAAAATATTTGGCAATTTTTCCAGCAGGCGCAACAAAACTTGGAGACAGCAAGGGAAACATTCTTCCAGACTGCTTTTTGCTTCCGCCGAATTCCACAGCCTTGGATTTCGCATTTTTTCTTCATACGGATTTTGGAAAAAACTTTATAAAAGCAATTGATGCAAGAACAAAAAGAGCTTTGGGAAAAGATTACAAGTTGAAAAATCGCGATGCATTGGAGATTGCGACACGATAATTTTATATAAAACAATCTTATGATTTTAAAATGAGTGAAAGAGGAAAACATGTTTTGAATTTATCCAAGAGAATAATAGCTTCATTAAATCCATATTGCAAAAAAATCCAGATTGCCGGAAGCATAAGAAGAGGAGAAAAAAATCCTGGAGACATTGACGTTGTTCTGATTCCTAAAGACAGACTAAAGTCAAGTCATTTTCCAGAGAAAACGCCTAAGGAAAGACTTGAAAAATTTTTAATGAAAAAAGGCAAAAAACTCCAAGGCGGCGACAGGGAATCAACATGGAGAATTGAAGGCGTTAGAGTTGAACTCTATTATACAAATTCAGAAGAATGGGGCGCCGCATTGCTTGCATATTCAAGCAGAAAGGGTTCTGGAATCGGATTGAGAATCGTGGCCCGCATGAAGGGATTCAAATTGACACAGCACGGATTATTCAATAGAAAAACGGGAAGAAGAATTGCAGGAAGAACAGAAGAAGAAATTTATCACACCTTAGGCAGAGAATGGAAAAAACCGGAGGAAAGATGATAAAGGTTAAACTACATCCAAGTTCTTCACAAGAAAAAATCCAAAAGATTGGTGAAAACAGTTATGAAGTTTGGATTAAGGAAAAACCTATAAACAACAAAGCAAACATTGAAGTTGTTAGGTTGCTGAAGAAATATTTTAACAAAAACGTAGAAATTAAATCAGGGTTCACATCTAAGAATAAAATAATAAAATTAAAATAAAATGCGCTATGAATCGGCTCCAGACATACAATTTATTGCGGAGGAAATTTCCAGAACTTTATTTCCGCACATAATTCTTGAGAGGGTAAAATGCTTCCGCAGTTTCGGAAGCTCCTCGAGAGGAACAATAGCCCGTTGCCACGCTCTTGGAAAACTGATGCAAAAAGCAATAGGGACAAAAGCGCATTATGCCCTTGAATTCCTCTCGGAAAGATTTGACAAGATGGATGAAGAAGAAAAACTGAAAACAATTATTCATGAATTGATGCACATTCCAAAATCATTCGGCGGAGGATTCAAGCATCATGATTATGTTTGCAGCAAAAATATAAATTTTTTTTATAAACAATATGTAAATTTTAAAAAATGATAATCAAATACAATAATAAAAAAATACAAATCCCTGCAAAAAGGATTTTTTCCCTGGGAAAAATGTTCGGACTAATGTTCAAAACAAAAAATACTGGTAATTTATTATTCGATTTTGACAAAAAAACAAGAACACCAATCCATTCAGTATTTGTTTTCTTTAAATTTTTGGCAATTTGGCTTGATGAAAAAAATAATGTCTTGGAATTAAAAGTTATAAGGCCATTCACCCCAAAAATTGCCCCTAAAAAACAGTTTTCAAGACTTATAGAGGTACCATTCAATAATAAAAACAAAAGAATTTTGAATTTTTTCGTCGACAAGAAAGATTTAAATAGTTTGCATGAATAAATAAAATAAGTTAAACAAAAGGAGGTATAAATGGGAAAAATAGTTCTAAGAAATGCCATCAAGAGGAAGCATGGACACCTTTACTACGTTGATGGACAGGGAAATGTCTGCGAGGCAGTAATGGCTAGAGGCGGAAAAAGAAAGAAAAAGACCGCAAAAAAATCTTCTAAGAAAAAAAGATAAGCAAAAATTTATTTTTTATTTTTAATTTGCTTTTTTTGCCCCTTTTCTATAATGGGATGAATTATACCATCTAATTTTTGCCTTAATGTATGAGAAATTTCTACACCTCTTGAATCTTTATACAATGGTTTTTCCTTTGAACCAAATATGTCATATTTGGCGACAGCCTGCCAATTCAAATCATTTATTGGAAAATCATCAGGCATGTGCATAGGACTTATTGTCATTTCATCTGATTCCTCCCATTCAATGTATTCCATTTTCACACCACCAGAATTCCTATAAAATATCAAAGTCGCCCATGGATATATCTCTTGTCTATCTCTTCGTTTACCTCTTTTTCCTTCCACATTTCCGTATAGGGATAATTATTTATAAACATATATTGAATTTAAAACATATGTCGATAATTTTGGGAATAGAATCCACGGCGCATACTTTTGGGATAGGAATTGTGAAAAATGGGAGAATCCTTTCCAATGTTAAAAAAACATACACTACTGAACATGGTGGGATAATTCCAACAGAATCTGCAAAGCATCATGAAAAGCTTAAGGAAGAAATTTATGACGAATCTTTGAAAATTGCAAAAATAAGAGAAGAAGAAATACAGGGCATTTCATTCTCGCAAGGCCCTGGTTTAACTCTTTGCCTGCTTGTCGGCTTGAAATTTGCAAAATCAAAATCCAAGGAATTGAACAAACCCTTGATTCCCGTAAATCACTGCATTGCACATTTAGAGGTTGGAAGAATCACCAATGCCAAAAATCCTGTTATGCTTTACACTTCCGGAGCAAATACTCAAGTGATATCGTATGTTTCGGGAAAATACAGAGTTTTCGGTGAAACCCTTGACATTGGTGTCGGAAACTTTCTAGACAATTTTGCCCGTTTTTTAGGAATAGGTTTTCCAGGGGGTCCTAAAATAGAGCAATTGGCTTTAAACGGAAAAAATTATATTGATTTGCCTTACAAGGTAAAGGGAATGGATGTTGCTCTTTCAGGGATACTGACTAATTTAAAGCAAAAAGTTGAAAGCAGAAAATTTTCAAAAGAAGATTTGGCTTTTTCTCTCCAGGAAACTGTTTTTGCAATGCTTGTTGAAGTTTCAGAGAGGGCTTTGGCGCATATAGGAAAAAAAGAATTGCTTTTGGGTGGGGGAGTTGGATGCAACAAAAGACTTCAGGAAATGTGCAGAATAATGTGCAAAGAAAGAAACGCGAAATTTTTTGCTCCAGAAAATCAGTTTCTTGTCGACAACGGGGCAATGATTGCATTTCTTGGCGAGATTATGTTTAAAAAAGGAATAAAATTTTCAGGAAAAAAAGCTGAAGATTTGGACATAAAACCAAGACAAAGAACAGATGACGTTGAAGTCAGCTGGAGAGAATAGCGTTAGAGACTCTCCCCCTTTCCATTTAAATTCTTTTTTATTTGAGATATATAAATGTTGTTGGGGCTGCCATGAAAAGTTTGAACATACAATTCTGCATATCTCATCTCTGTAAAAGCATAACATCTCCCGCTTCCGTCAGAGGGACTTAAATTCAAATATGCGCCGGAAACCATAAATGAATTTTCAGCCGGAATTGTTAAAACCCCAATTTTTACTAAATGTTCAAAAACTTCATTGCTTAATCTTGGATTTGACATTCTTAACGGAATTATTTTTTGCCAGTCAATTGTCAATGTTCCATTTCCACCCATTACCACATCCTCTAACTTTGTTACAGTTTTGGATATTTCCTCTGATTTTTCCTCTTTTAAATCCTCCATAACAGATTATTTTACGCTAAACTTATAAGGATTATGAAATGCAAAACCACAAGAAAACTTTAAAAAGCGTTTTTCTCTCACTAATTCATCCGATGAACGAATGCGGGAGGATATCTTAATTCGTTCTTTGAGAAATAAACGCAAAATGGCAGATGCATATTCGATAATAGAAAAGGCAAGAAAAACTGGAAAGATAGAGAAAGGCACAAACGAAGTTACGAAGGCAATTGAAAGAGGAACCGCAAAATTTGTCGCCTATGCAAAAGATGTCGAACCCAAAGAGATAATTCAGCATATTCCTTTGATTTGCAAGGAAAAGAAAATTCACTGCAAGGAAGTCGACAGCAAGCAAAAACTGGGAGTTGCCGCAGGAATCTCTGTTTCCACATCTTCTGTCGCAGTGATTGATGCCGGAGACGCTAAAAAAGACATTGAGTCTTTGAAGTAAAATGAAAAACGTTGAGATTTTAAGTTTAAGTCCTTCTGATTTTCCAAATTTAGCGGGGACGCATTATTTTCCGCTTAAAAAAAGGCATAAGCCCAATCTTCCAGTATACAAAATTACAGGATATTATCTAAACTTAAATGGAGAAGATGGTGAAAGTGAAATTCAAGAAAGAGAATATGAGGCGCGTAATGAAATGGATGCAATTAGACAGGGGCGTGAAGAAGGTTTGGAATCAGTATGGCTTGCAAAATTAATTGAAAGAAGACATTAAACAAATGGCAAAAACACAGCAGAAAACGCAACAGCAACAGCAAAAACAAACAGGAACCAAAGGAAGCGAGAAAATAATCGGGGAGGCTGTTCCGGCCATTGTTCAGGAATTGCTTGGAAGAACAGGGGCAAGGGGAGAGCTTACCCAGGTAAAATGCCTTGTTGAAGCGGGAAGAGACAAGGGAAGAGTTATGAGAAGAAATGTAAAAGGCCCCGTGAGAATCGGGGATATTTTAATGCTCAGGGAAACAGAGATCGAGGCGAGAAAAATAAAATCAAAAGTCACAAAGGGTGCTTACACTTAAAATGCCTAAATGCATTTATTGTTCAAAAGTATATGAGTTTCCCAAAGGACTTACTTTGGTCACAAACAAGGGAAATATAAATTATTTATGTTCTTCAAAGTGCAGGAAAAATATGAAGATGAAGAGAAGAAAAGTCAGGTGGATTTCTAAGAAGAGAAAAGAGTGAAGTTATTTACTTAAAAGTCTAATATTGCCATTTCTATTTTCATATCCTATAAATTCTTTACCATATCTGTGCTGAATCGCAAGCATTAATTCATCACGATTAATTAAATGGTCTCCATTATCTATAGCCTTAAAATTATTATTATGCAATCCTAACATCTGAACATCTCTGCCCATTTTTCTTGCATGAAATTCAGTAATCCCATTAGGATAATCAAAAACTCTTCCTATAGTCACAAGATGAATTGCATATTCTGTATCTGGGATTCTGCATATAGTATTAGTTTTTACATATTCTCCATTTCTTTCAGGGTATGCTTCACACATATTTTGTTTAGGAATTTCAAAACTTAATTCTTGTTTCCGAGGTTCTTCTTGGATATTTCTACTAGATGTACAAGCTCCGAGCGTAGCCGCCCCTAATGCTCCTGCCAAAGCCAAACTTTGAAATAATGAAGTCATTTTACTTTGGAATATACCCTACAACATAACATTTACTTCCATTTCCATTTTCAAAACATTCTGATTCCCAGAGAATTTTTGGAATTTTTCCTCTAGTAACTCTAAATTGAGTTTGTTTTATTTCATAATCATTTGTTTGAGGCAATTCAGAAGCTTTTCCAACAGAGGTTCTTACAGATGTTTGTGAATCCACAATCTCTGTTCCATGCAAATATCTTGCCACTTGTTTCGTTATATCATACCTTGCATCATCAAATGCGTTCTGTTTTGTTTCTCCTTCTCCAATTGCAGCAAAATTTTCATAACCTTTTCTTGCGCATAAACTTAAATTATTAGCACATCTTACAATTAAACTTTCTTTTGTTTGGGGTTTAACACCTTCACCATTTCCAGAACAGCTTGCTGCTAAAGCTGCAAGTCCTATTAATCCTGTTTTAAATGTGTTTTTCATTTTATTTTTTTTCTTTCAAACCTTTCATTCATTATCCTTGCCCTTTCTTCAAATTCTCTCTCCATATCTTTAGATCTTCTTCTAAAATCATCCTCCATCTTTTGAGCTCTTTTACTAAATTCCTCTTGAGATCTTTCCATTTCTTCATCAAATTTTTTAGCAAAATCTCTATATTGTGGAGAATTACAATCAGGATATCTGCTTGCATTTTCCCTTACAATTTTGTCTAAATAAGTATTAGACTCTAGTTTAGTTGCATGTTTATTTTTGTCAGTGTCTGCTTCAATAACACTTCTTAGAAATTTTTTAGGATCTACATATGGTGCAAAAGAACCTCTATACTCTGTTTTCCATTTTCCAGAAGGTTCTACAGTTATACATCTTCCGAAACTTCCTAAACTATCTCTGATTATTGCGGCATATTCAAGTAAATTGCCTGAACCATCTTCACCTGTATATTCTCTTAAAGAGTCTAGCGAACCTTTATCTTCTGACAATGAAACACTTACATAACCATATCTTTCAATAATTCTACCTCCCCTGTCTTTTACCGCTTTTTTTTCGTAACCAAATCTATTATTAAAAGGACTCTCATTTGTAAAATATGGAAATTCTGTTACTTTTTGTGTTTGTCCTTGCGGTTGTGTTCCAGCACATCCGGCTAGAGCTAAAGCTCCTGTTAAAACTAAAGGCGCCAAGCCTCTTCCAATTCTTTTTATTGATTTTTCCATGCAAAATCCCTGATTTTGAGGTTTATAAATCTTACGATTTGTCATTACTTAAGGATAGTGAAATAATGATAAAAATTTGTAAAACGGATTTGAAATAAATAATCAATCAACCTGTTGCAAAAACACCCAAATTTCAAATTCTGCCATTTCTGCCTGTAAAAAGCTCAAATTTCATGGGCAAGCTTTTTAAATTAAGTTTTCGTTTTAAGTCTGAAATCAGAGGATTTTCTATAACATAAAATGGCACAAAACACTTACGGAGCAGAGTCGATAAAAATTCTTGAAGGTCTGGAAGGAGTCAGGAAAAGGCCTGCAATGTACATAGGAAGCACGGGAAAGGACGGGTTGCATCATTTGGTTTACGAGGTTGTTGACAATTCTGTCGATGAAGCACTTGCAGGATTCTGCAAAAACATAAAGATTATTTTAAACAAAGACGGAAGCGTGACTGTTGAAGATGACGGAAGAGGAATTCCTGTGGATATTCATCCTCAATTGAAGATTCCTGCCGTACAAGTGGCATTGACAAAACTTCATGCAGGCGGGAAATTTGACAAGGATTCATATAAAGTTTCAGGAGGATTGCATGGGGTTGGAGTTTCAGCCGTGAACGCCCTTTCAAAAAAATTAATTGTTGAAATAAAACGGGATGGAAAAGTTCACAGGCAAGAATATTCTCGCGGTGAAGCAAAGACCAAATTAACCGTAATTGGTTCTTGCGGAAGGGATGAAACAGGAACAATTGTGATATTTTTCCCTGACGAAGAAATTTTTTCAACCGTCAAATTTGATTCTTCTGTTCTTGAAACCAGGTTTAGGGAGATCGCCTTTTTGAATGCTGGCTTGAAAATTACATTAGTTGACGAAATAAAAAACAAGAAGATGGATTTTTTTTACACCGGCGGTTTGATAGAATTTGTGAAATGGGTGAATGAATCAAAAGAAATTTTGCACAAGCCGATTTACTTCAAGAGGGACACTAAAGACATACACGTTGAAATTGCAATCCAGTACAATGACAGCTACAAGGAAAACATATTCGGTTTCGTAAACATAATAAACACTGTCGAGGGCGGGACGCATGTTTCCGGATTCAAGACAGCAATAACAAGGGTGATAAATGATTATGCCAAAAAGACAGGAGCCTTGAAAGGAAAAGATGAAACTTTAACTGGGGACGATGTTCGCGAGGGGCTTACCGCAATAATAAGCATAAAAATTCCAGAACCGCAATTTGAGGGGCAAACAAAAACAAAGCTTGGAAATTCAGAAGTAAAGGGATTTGTTGATTCAATAGTTACAAGTTCTTTATCTGAATTTTTCGAGGAAAATCCAAATATTGCAAAAAGAATTGTTTCCAAGGCATTAGATGCCGCAAAAGCCAGGCTGGCTGCAAAGAAAGCGAAGGATTTGGTAAGAAGAAAAAATGTATTCTCTCTTGGAGGCCTTCCAGGCAAGCTGGCGGACTGCTCGAAGAAATCAACGGACACTGAATTGTACATTGTAGAGGGGGAGAGCGCAGGAGGAAGCGCGAAGCAGGCAAGAAACAAGGAAGATCAGGCAATACTTCCGCTTAAGGGAAAAATTTTGAATGTTGAAAAAAGCAATCCAAGCAAGACGCTGTCAAGCGAGGAAATTGTCAATTTGATAACAGCAATCGGAACAGGAGTCGGGGAACAATTTGATATTGAAAAGATAAGATACAATAGAATAATAATCATGACAGATGCAGATGTCGATGGAGAGCATATTAAAACTTTATTGCTGACTTTCTTTTTCAGGTTCATGCCCAAACTTATAGAAAACGGAAACATTTTTGTCGCCCTTCCTCCATTGTACAGGATAAGAAAAGGACAAAAAGATTTTTATGTTTATACCGACGAAGAACTGAAAAAAGAAGCTGAAAAGCTTGGAGGAAATTCCAACGTTACAAGATTTAAAGGACTTGGTGAAATGTCTTCAGAGCAGCTGTGGGAGACGACGATGAATCCAAAGACGAGAAAAATAAAAAAAATATTCATAGAGGATGCATTGGAAGCCGACAGGACATTTTCAATGCTCATGGGGGACGATGTTCAGGCGAGAAAAGAATTCATCCAAGAAAATGCAAAGGAGGCAAATTTGGATATTTAATGGGATATATAATAATAAAAACAACATTTGAAAATAAAAAAGATGCCGAATCAGTGGCAAAAAAATTAGTCGACGCTAAACTTGCTGCTTGTATTCAATTGTCAGAAGTTGAAAGTTATTATAGATGGAATGATGAAACAGAAAAATCAAAGGAATATAAAATCGAAATTAAAACAAAGTCTAATAATTATAAAAGAGTTGAAGAATTAATTCTAAAAAATCATAAATATGAAATTCCAGAAATAGTTGCGATAAAAATAAAAAAAGGAAGCAAGAAATATTTAAATTGGATTAAGGAAAATTCATAATAAATTAAGAATAAAATGGCAAAAATGAAAACCGCCGACTGGATTTTGGAGGGATATGATTCAGAGGAAGAATACAACAAGAAAAAAGGGATCAAGAGCAAAAAAAAGGAAGGCAAAACCTTCAAAATAAGAAGATGCCCAAAATGCGGAAGCGATGAAGTCTCCGTTGTTTTAGGTTTTGATGAGGGAAAAGGAAGAGGAGAATGGGAATGCCCTAAATGTAAATGGACAGGAAAGAATATAGAAGAAGAGGAATTAAGCGAAGAAGATTTTATGAAGTATCTTGATGAGAAAGGGGAGGAAGTAATATAGTGGAAAAAATAAAACCAAGAGACAAATATAAACATTTCAAAGGCGGAATAGTCAAAGTGGATTGCTTAGCTACAGATACAGATAATCATGATAGAAAACTTGTTATTTATCATTATATTAAAAATAAAGATAAAAATTCAAAAGAGAAGATATGGGCAAGAAGTTTTGATGAATTTACGGGTTATAAAACCCCTAAAATAAAAAGATTTGCAAAAATAAAATGACGGAAATAATGGGGTATTGCCCCGGCGAAGGAAATGCTGGAAGAATATTTACAAGGGTTGACAAGGGAATTGCTTTGATTGGAAGATATCGATGTAATGTTTGTAACGAAGTTTATACTGAACCTGACTTACAGGGTGGGGAAGATAAAAAAGATTTGGCCGATTTGATAAGAGAAAAAGTTTTGGGGTTGAAAAATGGCAGAGAATGAAAAAAACAACAACGAAGAATTGAACTCGATTATTCCAACAGAAGTTTCCGAGGAAATGAAGAAAGCATATTTGGATTATGCAATGTCTGTAATTGTTTCGCGTGCAATTCCAGCAATTGAAGACGGATTGAAACCTGTGCAGAGAAGAATACTTTTCGTGATGCATCAAATGGGTCTAAAACCAAGCAGCCAGACTAAGAAATCAGCTAGGGTTGTAGGCGACGTCATAGGTAAATATCATCCGCACGGAGACGTTGCAGTTTATGATGCTCTTGTTAGAATGGCTCAAGATTTTTCTTTGCGTTATCCTCTTGTTTTCGGACAGGGAAACTTTGGAAGCATTGACGGAGACCCTCCTGCCGCATACAGGTACACTGAAGCAAAACTTGAAACGATTGCAGAAGAACTCCTCGAGGACATTGAAAAAGAAACAGTTGATTTCATCCCGAATTTTGACAATTCATTAAAAGAGCCTGTTCTCATGCCGGGAAAGCTTCCCAATTTGATAATAAACGGGGCAACAGGAATTGCCGTCGGAATGGCCACAAACATTCCTCCACACAATCTCACAGAAGTATGCGAGGCAATTATTGCCTACATAAAGAAGCCGAGCATTTCAATTGAAGAACTTTGCCAGATTGTTCAGGGTCCTGATTTTCCCACAGGAGGCATTATGAACGGAGACATGCTAGAGCTTTACAAGACGGGAAAAGGAAGACTTGTTTTGAGGGGGAAAGTTTCAACAGAAACCTCAAAGAACAAAGAGCTTGTTGTAATAACAGAGATTCCTTACATGCTCAATAAGTCGTCCTTAATAGAACAAATTGCAAAAATGATTCAGGATAAAAAATTGAAAGACATTTCAGACTTAAGGGATGAAAGCGCAAAAGGAAAAATAAGAATCGTCCTAGAATTAAAAAAGGGAGCTAATTCCAAGTTTGTCATAAATGCCCTTCACAAATACACAAGGCTTCAGGATTCATTCAGCGTTAATTTCCTTGCCCTTGTAGATGGACAGCCGAGAATTCTGGATTTGAAAACAGCTGTTGAAGAATATGTGAAATACAGAAAAATAGTAATAACAAACAGGACAAAATATGATTTGAAAAAGGCCAAGGACAGACGGGAAATTGCCGAAGGATTACTAATCGCCCTGAAAAATATCGATGAGGTAATAGTCTTAATCAAAAAATCAAAATCAGCAGCCGAAGCCTCAGAGTCATTGATTAAAAAATATGACCTTACAAAAAAACAGGCACAGGCCATCTTGGAAACAAAGCTTCAGCAGCTTACTTCTTTGGAACATGACAAGCTGAAAAAAGAGCATGAAGAATTAAAAGAAAAAATAAAGGAACTTGAAAAAATTCTTGGCGATGTAAAAGAAGTTTTGAGCATAATTTCCAGGGAAGTTTCCGAATTGAAGAAAAAATACGGGGACAACAGAAGAACCCAGATTATACAAAAAATTTCTGAAATTTCAGAGAAGGATTTGGTTCAAAAAAAAGAAGTTGTCATAACAATTACGGACAAGGGATATTCAAAGAGAATGGATACAAAGACGTACAAAGAGCAGAAGAGGGGCGGAAGAGGGGTAATCGGAAGCGGATTGGCAACAGGAGATTTTGTAAAGCAAATAATAACTTGCTCAACCCATGATTATCTTATGTTCTTCACAAGCAGAGGAAGAGTTTTATGGTTGAAGGCTTATGAAATCCCGGAAGCAGAAAGGTATGGGAAAGGAAAGGCTATAGTGAACATGCTGAGCCTGAAAAACGAGAAGATTACAAATGTCATCTCTGTTAAAAACTTTGACGATTATTTGTTCATGGCAACAAAAAAAGGCATTGTGAAAAAAATTTCACTGAAGAATTTTTCAAATCCAAGGGCCTCTGGCGTCAGGGCGATTAATCTTCCAAATGACGAATCCGATTCCCTTATAGATGTGCAGATTGTCAAAAAGGGACAGGAAGTTCTTTTGGCCTCAAAAAAAGGACAGGCCGTCAGATTCAGCAGCGACGATGTCAGAGACATGGGGAGAGCGA
>Ga0209210_1002650_pt1 | contig 12839 bp, 18 predicted proteins | sample RifGroA1_FD_183991 | JGI IMG/M metagenome (GOLD analysis project Ga0209210, IMG submission 183991) | Contaminated groundwater microbial communities from Rifle, Colorado, USA - Rifle Groundwater A1 (SPAdes) (version 2) | ecosystem: Environmental > Aquatic > Deep subsurface > Groundwater >...
GTTGAAGATCTTGAGAAACGTAACACGGCTATATTGGTAAACGAGAAAAACCTCCTGGTCAAAAAGGCCGGGGAGCCCGGAGTGTACCCTCTAAAGGGTATCCCCGATACAACGCTGGATAAAGGAAAGGTGGTCGGGGCAATTGGAGATGTGCGTAAAATATCGGGCTGGCTGCTACCGTTGATTCTAATATTGCCTGTATTTGCGGGGCTTATGGTCTACTATGCTATTTTTAGGGGTCTGTACCTGCTAATGATAGGCGGACTCCTCTTTATATTGGGGAAGGCTTTGAAGACCGCTGTCTCCTACAGGGATGCCTTTAGAACCGGTCTTCACGCTATGACCCTTCCGGTTCTTATAGACACAACGACCAGTCTGATTAACTTGCAGCTGCCTGTTACTTATTGGTTTTTAGCGATAAATCTAATTGTCGGGGTTCTTGTGTTGAGAGAGGTTGGGAAGAGTGCCGCGCTACCGATGGTTCAGGAAAAATAAGCCTTTCCTGCTACGTGCGATGCTGGAAATCAGTTATTGAAGGCTTATTTGGCGTATGCTACTATTTCTGTGCTTCGTTCCCCTGTAGCTCAAGGGTAGAGCGTCCGACTGTTAATCGGCAGGTTGGTGGTTCGAATCCACCCGGGGGAGCCAATTAGACCTTATACGAACCAAATCTCTTGATATCAAAGCTTCAAACTCTGGTACAAGCTCAAAATTGGTTATTATTCTCTCTTTTTCCAGGAATGCTTTTGAGATAAAGAATCGTAAGAACTGCTTTCGCTGGGACTTTTCCATCGCGTCATACAAATCGCCAATGCGTCTCATTCCATTGATAATCTTTTCAATTTCTGAATCTTTAAGATTAGTTGAAGGCTTATCTAACTCCCTAATCTGGTCATCTACATGTTTTAATTCGTCTTTCAGGGGCTTGTACCTATCTTTTATTCTATCTGTATCAATTAAAGCGTCTCCGGCAAACAGTTTATCTTCTATGACCTTCATTTTTTTATCCAAACTGTCTCTTCGTAATCTTAAGGATTTTAATTGCTCCGGAACACTTGTACCTTGGTCTTTCTTAACTTCAAGTAATACCGACCTTAACTCTTGCAGTGCATCCTCGGTGAAAACGGTCCCATGAAAGAACGCGGAAACCTTATCATCAGCCTGATCTAAAGATACATAGGTTTTCGAACAGTTGTGGCAACGATAGTAATCTCCTTTCGGATGGTATTCCCCGAACATTTGATTCCCACACTTGAAACAATGGGCATAGCCAGATAAGAGGGTGGTGTATTTTCTATTCCTATTTGCACCTTTATTTCTTTTTTCGAACATAGCTAATGAATATGTATGCCACTCCTGAGGGACAATACCTTCGTGAATCGCCTTAACATATTTTAGTCCGTCATATTCTAACCCACCAGCGTAGAGTATATTTTTTAGAATGTTTGTAATGGTATTTTTCTTAACTTTATTTCCTTCTTTTGAACGAAAGCCCTTCTCATATTCAATTTCTGTTATTGCAGCCACTGTGTAATTTCCAGATAACCACAATTCAAAAATATCGCGTATAAAATGCCTTCTTTCAGGGTCGGGATATATTGGAATGTCCTTTTGATAGGAGTTTAAGTAGCCAACTGGGGCCATGCCCGGTTTTACGCCCTTTTCTGCAAGCGATTTCATTATTCTTTTTGTTTTACTACCTGTTCTTCTCGATTCCAACTGATTTACTGCAGCAACAATTACATCCAAGAAATCTCCCTCAGCCGTATCTCCGTAATAACTACCATCAAGCGGGATAAGTTTTATGTTCCTTTTCTTTAGAAACGCTTTAATTGTTAAATGGTCGGAAACATTTCTTGCTAGTCTGCTGGAATCTTGGACGAGTACCAAGTCAATAGAATCAGAGTGCTCGTCACAGTAATCCAATAGTTCCTCCATGTCCGGTCTATCTAAATCCCTAGCACTTTTACCTGAGTCCTCAAATTCTTTTACAATGGTTATATCGTTTTGACTTACAAAGTTTTGAAAAAGTTGGTCTTGAACACCCAGACTATGACCCTTCAAAGCCTGTTCTTTAGTAGATACTCTTTTATAGCAAACAGCTTTTAGAGATGTGCCCACTTTTGGTTTTAATTCTTCTAATCCGTACATATTAGGTTTACTTTAATTTACTTCCAACCTGCTCTTTGAGCATTCGGCAAATAATTCTATTTAGGTAAGCAGGAGGATTGTTCCCCTTAACCTCGCCTTCACTGTACTCACCAAATGCTTTCTCCAATACCCAAAACTTCTTCTCCCTTATTAAGGCAAGGTATCTATCCATACACTTATCCCCAACCTTCAACGCTATTTCCTTGGCGGTCCGCTCCTCATATCCTATCGGGTTATAACTATCGGTTATGTTTTTACAAACATATTCGGCATGTAGTGCTCCCTTTTCCCCATCTTTATAAGAAACCGATATATCGGTATTTTCAATCTCATTTTGGGTTTCGGTATCATTATTATAACCCCTGAATTGCTTGTTTGCACGAAGTAAATGCCTGTTTGTAATATCTTCGTTTTTGGTCTTTTCCAACCTCTGAAAATCTTCCTTTACCTCTGTACTGACCTCTGATTTTGTAGGGTTGGATAATGGCAAGATACACTTACTATATTCACCTTCGAATAGATGACTTATATCGGTAATGTTCTTGTTAGGGTCAATAAAATCTGGAAAATGAACCTCAAACGAACCTGACTTCCCTGTTCTGTCGGGATAGTACAACAACCTCTTATTCTTCAATGAAAGAAGTATTCTGTTGATATAATTTATTGTTACACCCTTTTCTCCTGTACCTTTACCAAACACATCATCTCTAACAGCTTCCAAATGTGCCGTGGAAATACCATAAGGGGTGCCTTGCAAACGCAGGTGTAGATATGTAAGGTATTCGGCTCGGCTTAATTCACCATTTTTATACATGCTAGCGATGGTTCTTGGAAAAACCACCCAATTAGATATTTTCCCACTTTCATTATTGTCTACTCGCTTGTCCGGCATTTTTATCCTCCAAAGTAATTTTGTTTTCAGAAAATAGCGTCAATAAAAAAGAAGAAAGTTGTTTTAGATATAGAGCCATCTCCAATTCGCTGACCGTAGTGTTATTTGCCCCATTCTGTAGTTTTGTTACTTCTAACTTTTTTCTCATCACTATATAAATAAAAACCGCCCCCTGAGGAGAGCGGTTAACACTTAAGTGTTTTTATAAAAAAACCTCAGGGTGTTGCTGCTTTGGAAGAAGTAACAACTAACCGAAGTCTATATAATGATTAAAAGAAAAAACATTTCCCAGTTTTTATCTTCCTAGTTGGGAAGGGGTATTATTTGGCGAGGTTGTCGGTCGCATATTTCTCAAATCTACTCTCATACTTACGCCCTTCTGCAGCATCCTTAAAACCATAGAACCCCCAACCCATAATGGTTTCGTTTGCTTGCTTGTGGGACAATCCTCTTTTTCGCAGTAAGTGATATAGGGAATCTCTTAGCATATTCTGTCGTGCCTTTAACGATGTCTTTCTAAAAGTAGGAAGAACTTTCTGTAGTCCTCTAATGTCAGCCGTGTTGATTAAACCCACTGGCGTATCTGCGTAGACCCTGAGCTCGATATAAGACTCTGATGGATTTTTGTAGTCTACCTTCAACCTTTTATATAGTTTAATTCCATTGTGGGTTTTATCTGCTTCGGTAACTACTTCGTCAGTTGTCGGGTAGTCATCGTACAACACTATGCTTTTAACTCTTCTCTTATAACTTTTACTCAGGTGGTATTTAACCAACAATCTCTCAACTTCGTAGTCACTCACTAAAGATTCTTCATATTCTTTTAGAAGCTTGTCGCTAATGACAAAAGTTTTACTCCTGAGTTTTGAATTAGCTTGCTTCTCAACATATTTACTACCAAACGAGGCACGATCCGCCGTAAAAATAAGAACATAAGATTTTATAAACCATAAAGGCAGAGCCAACTTAACCAACCCTACTATACTTTTTTTAACATCTATTTTTAATTCTCCAACATCTTTCCTAAAAGAGTCTGTTATAGAGACATAATATAAATTTTCATAATCTTTGCTCGCCAGGAAAAAATCATCAAGCAATTCCCTAGCCTCTGTTACTTCTTCCATACAGCTATTTTACAACGCAATCACAATAAATAGTGGGGAGGGGTACGGGTAGCTCAAATTCATAAAGGAAACACCGAAGAATCTGTTACGCCCACACACTTTGAGGAGATTAACTTAATAGGATACACAGTATCGAATGGGTTAATACCCTACACATACAGCTAAATCCTATCCTATATAGCCTAATGGAAGTATAATGGACTTAGAAAACCTAGCTTGTCAGTCTTGCCGACTTAAAAGGCATTGAACCTAAGAAGGGGCTACCTTTCTGAGGGTTCAATGCTGACAAGCTAGGGCTACAAAGAAGGTAGTCCCTTTTTATGCCGGAAAAATATAACAATATTAACGAGATACCAGGTTTTATGTTTAGTACCTACGCAGATTTGGTTAATTCTTACCGCAGGGGGGAGATAGATATTAAAACTTCTATTTATTATGAGACATTAAAAATAGCCTCTCACTTTAGCTGGAAAGCAGGTTTAATTGCACTAGCTAGCCTTGTTTTGGAGATAATATACATAATTTATTGTGTTATAACAGGAACATTTTTGAATCTTGTAGTCGTAATACCTTTCCATATCTCAACCGCAGTTCTTCGTAAACCAATACTCGTATCTCTTCCCTCTTTGAGAGTAGTTACGATAATACTTATGGCTACTCTTTCTTACATTTATTTTACGATGGAGATACGGATTTTCGGACTGGTTGCCTTGGCCATAGGCATTGCGTGGGCCTTAAACATCGTCTGGTACGCCTATAGTGAATATATTGTAAAGAAATTATCTCTCTCAGATGAGAAGCTTTTTTGTAATCTTTTTAGTGTAAATGTGATAGGTATTTATAATAATTCTTCTAGAGAAATAGTTACGATAGGCGACTTTGTAGGGGACTTTAGACAGTAGCAATGATATTTAGATAATTAATTGTATGAGTACTTGGTTGAGTAATATTAAAAATTAAGGGAGGTTTTCTGTATGATGTTACCAACGAAAATACCCACCCACCAAAAAGGGGGCTGGTTATACTTTCTGTTTGGGTGGATAATATTTACACTAATTTCAAGTCTTTTCGAAGGTCTGTTTTTCTTAGATTTAGTTGCTCTCGTTTTTTTGGTTGCTTTAATTATTGAGGTAGTTGCAAACTTATTGGGAAAAAATAAGAGTGGGCAGTAAAAGCGATTTATTATGAATAGCAAAAATATATATCTAATGCTGTTAGTCACCACCCTCTTAGTCTTGGGTGTTGTTTTTAATTTTAGAATTGGAAAGCCTACTCAACCAATAATACAAGATAATCAGAAGCCTCAAGAAACAGAGCAAAAGATGACCGACGCAGAGCTTCAGGACTACTATTCTCTATACAAAAACCCTTTTGTACTACAAATAAGAACAACCCTAAATAGTTACCTAGATGACCCGAATAGCTTATCTGAGACCGTTCTAGAGGGTTTAGGAGATGGGAAATCAGGGCTAACTAACTTCTCGAGCAACTACTACAAAGGAAGATTTGTTGTCATGGAAATTAAGAACTCAGTAGCCGGTGGAGAAGAAATAAATATACTTTTCCCAGATAAACCAGATAAAGTATTCTGGGTTTGGGTATATAAACTTGCGGATGGGGGGTACGAGACAAGAGGGTTTAAGGAAAATCCATATTATACCCACGAGCGTATAGATTACTATCTAAAACAATATCCAATGTTACTGCAAGATGAGTTACACGCTCTCTAACCCACCCCCAATATCCGCGATAGCGTTATAATGCAGTTAATGAAACCAACTCTATATGAAATAATACAGAATCAATTTAAGAAGAGTGGTTTACTAGTCACTATATGGGTAGCAATTGTATTTATGTCTTCCCTGATAACTGTAACCCAAGGTATAAGTTTGATTACTAAGTTTTATAAGAATAATTTAGCTGAGAGAGAAAGCTACTACCAGAAATTACAAACGGTGGTTCCCGGACTACAAATTGGATATATTTCCGAGGTGCTAGGGAGCCCCGCGATAATTAATTCAAACAAGGACGGCACTAAAAAAGAGTATGTGTTCGTTAATAAATTCTTTTACCTTCAAGCAATAACTAGAGCGGATGGCTACACACTGTCAGTTGCTGTAACAAGTAGGGATAAAAGCTTCCAACCATCTTTCAGTGCGCATGGATACACAGATAAAATTACGATAAATCCAAGTTACAAAGAGGATGTTGGTGATCAGGAGACAGACTTTAAAAACCTTATAAAGATTGTAAAAGGTAAAGGTATAGTACTAAACAAAACTACCTTTTCTGATGTAACTTCAGCAGAGGCTCTTAAGGAGGGTTACACAATATGTAGAGCTCGTATTGGTGCAAATAGATTCAGTTACTCCGAAGAAACCTATTTAGCGAACCCCGGAAATTACCAGACAATTATTATTGCATCGAATGATGCGGGAAATGACGGAGTTTCGAAATACTACGGAGAGATGTTTAATACTTTCTTTGAGAATATGGAGGACCAGGAAAACTGTGAAAAAGTACCAGACGGACATCGTTCAGGTACGGCAATTAATACTTTTATTATGACTGCACCGTTTGTAAGTGGCGCCAATATTTCCGATTTTACTTTTGGGGCGGACCTAAGAGATGTAAAGGTCTTTGATTAATTAGTATCAGGACTTCAACTCGTATAACACAAGACTTACATACCACGGTCGTGGAGAGCGAAGTTTTGAAATAAATTATCACTGCTATAATCCCATAACTTGGAAATAGACACTCCAAATGGAATACCGTTATTAACCTTATTTTCAAGTCCCGTAATAAAGTCTGCTTTTACAAGGTTACTTTCAGACTCTGCGTTTTCAGATACTTTATTTAGAACAAAGCTTGTGCAACCTGCTAAAATATCAACTACCCCAAGTGTTACAAAGGTTTCCGATTTTATTTCCTCGCAAAGAACAATCTCCCGTTTAACGCGTCTATCTACTCTAAGATATTCTTTAATTGTTTTAATTTCCGAGTAATTACTTTTATCATGAAGTATATAGATTCCGGTGGGAATACGGGCATTTTGGAGTTTCCAAACTATTGATCTCAAAAGTGCGTACCCTGCTTTGTAGTGGTGCCCTTCATAACTATTACTATGAAATCTAACTTCTGGAAAAGAAAATAACTTTGTTACCAAATCTATATAAAAATCAAAATACTTCCCACGACACCCGACCTTCTGCCATTTAACTTCGCCATAAACATTTTGTTTAACGCGCTGCTCTAAAGCATAATTCTCAAACTGAAGGAAAGATTCAACGCTTATAGAAATTGCACCGATAATCTTAACTTTATACCTTGTGGACTCATCACAAAGAAGAAGCATTGTTAGCTGTATCGTACTCCTTGAGCTTTGCTTCAAGGGAAGACACTATTTTAAGTGGCTTTGCAATGGTCTTGTTTTGTCTTACAGAGGAACTAAGAGACTCCATTTTTATCTTATCTGACTGAGCAACTCCTAAAATGTAAAAAGCTTCGTCCAGGGATACAGACAAGATAATTTCACTTTTGGAGGGTCTTTTCTGCATATCAATATTTAGTTTAAAACAAATTTAAACTAGGTACAAGCAATAACCCGTAGTGAGCTCGGCTGGTTCTTTGTTGCGCTGATTCATTTCTGTAAAGAGGCTGGCTAATCAACTCTTTTTCAGATGGTCTAAATTATACTTGGAAGACACATTAATATGTTCTAGCGGGATTGAAACAGATCTAAACACCTCGTCAACAAATACATCTCGTTCAATTCTGCTGGGCAGGTTATGCGTCTTATCGTCCAACTCTATCGCTCTTAAGGGCTTAAGGTCTTTATCACATATAAGAAAATCAACATGTTTCTTATCAATTCTATTAAGCCAGCCTCGCTTATTTTCTGTGTTCTTTGGGATTTGCACAATGTCTTTAATACCCGATTTTATTAGGATTGTGTAGTCCATTCCCTCTAAAGCCTGTTGAAGCTGTTTGTAAAAATCAAACTCAGTTTTAGATAATAGAGATTCCTTCGCGGTGTAAGGAAATTTACCTAATTTTTCTCTTAACAAAAACTTCAGGGCAAAAAATGCAATAAGCAACAGGAAACAAAAAACATACAATAAAACCATACTTTCTGTGCTTAAACGAAATAGCATATATTAAAATTCTACCACCAATGCCCCTACCAAACGGATTACATTCTAAAATACACTTAGCGTATACTAGACCCCTCAGTAAACACTAACTTCAAATAATACTCGAAAATTCAATAGTTCTATACCAATCACATACACAGTTGATATAATTTGATTAATGGAAGTGAACCACCTTACAGAAAAAACGCTCCCCGTATCTTATGCGCGATGGATACTGTCCAGGTGGCACGGCATTCCCATATGGCTTATATTTGCACTAGCTTTGGCATACAACATATTTACTGGCGTGACATTTGTGGGAGTTCTCACTTATTCACTTTTTGGTCTCAAAGTTTCTGACCACAAAATCCGGCAATCCAGAATTATCTATAAAGACTAAGAACTTATAACCGAAGTCAGAAAAATCATAAGTTGCTCCACCTGCCATACCAAAACCCCCTCCGGAGGCTATCCCTAATTTTAGAATCCCTAAGAGTATTAGTTCTTCGATATTTACCGCTCTTTCCCTATCAAACAACTTTTCTTTTTCAAAAACTTCCTCAATCAGACCTTTGTCCCACTGATCGGCTACCCCATACTGTTTTTTTACCTTCTCACTGTTCGGGTTGTAGTTCTCGTGATACCAGGATTGCAAAAATCTCCATAGTTGTTCTCTTCTCCAATTCTCGTCGTACCACCAATCGTAATTGTGAATTTTTGTATACTGTTGATTACCTTCTGACAGTTCCTTTTTCAAATAAGCGTCTTTGTAGGGTAAGATTTCTTTTTTGATAAATACCAGATAATTAAGACAACTAGGGGTTATCTTTAGCAAACAATCTTCAAAATGCTCGAGACAATACCCCGACGAACTCTTTGATTTAGCGTAACCGAGTAAAATTTCGTTTAATATTTTCTTTTTCTCAGCAATTCTGAGTTTCAAGTATGTTTCGAGGTAGCTTAGGAACGCGCGTTTAAAGTTCTCGGAATTAACTACATTTTCACTTAATATCCTCCCATTATTCTTAATAAAGGAGACGATATCCTCTACATCCTTGATATTAAGACTCATTTGAAGACCTATAAACCCAACGGCGTTGTAAAAAACAAGTCCCCAATAAGGATAGACATCAAAAAGAGGTTGAAGTGCGTAGCTAAGGGGTGGTACGACCGCATCAAAGTATGCTTTAAGGTTTTTCAATGGGAAATAATGTTTTTTTAATGCTTCTTGATTTTTTTCCATAGATAACCTGCTTTTATTAAAAAAACCGTCTTTAACCAATCAATGAGTTGTGTAGCAAAAAAAACCAGATTTCTAAATACCCTTGTTAAATCGATTATCGATGCGAATCGGCCTGGATTACAAATATCCATAATTTCACCGGATTTATAAAATAACTTATTTTTGTATTCGTTATGCATAGTTAAATCTCTATCAGGATTCAATGTCTTATATACCGCGTACAGCCCAAGAAACTCGTGCATTAAGTGATGCAAATGCCTGTCTGTTACTTTAACAAGATTGGCATACTTAAAAGTAGTTTCTATCTCTTTCTGGCTCACACCAGACCAATCGTTCTTCATATGAAAATTGTTGTGTAAAAAATAAAAGGTTTTTCTGGTTATGGTTCTATATTCCAAATTTCTTGCAATCAGACCACTAACCCACGGAGATATTAAAACCTGCTTAAATGCCTCGTAAATACCTAGTGCTATACCAAATGTGTACACCAAATTCCAATCTATGTGTATTTTATTTAGCATAATTGGATTATACATCTCGTCATATTCTAGCGGGTTATACTAGCAAAAACAGGTATCAAACTTCGCATAAAATTCTGTATGCGGGTGGCTTCGGTAGTTTCATAGATTGAAACACAGTAGTCACAGAACAACTTCAATTGGAACACTCTTTTTTGTTTTTTCCTTAATTATTTGGGCCACACAGTATAGCTCCACCCATTCCTCAAGAGTCATACTTATTTAATACACCTCAAATGTGAAAAGAAAATGAAAAGTCTACCTACAAGTAAACATAGCAAAAAGTTACTTATCAGTTGCTTTACTCTCTAGCTCCTCAATCCTATCAATTATTCCCTTTGTTGCTTCCGGAATTTCAGCAACTAAGTGCCCCTCGGAAGTTGGTATAGAGACTTTTTCTTTAGTTCCATCTATCTGATAGTGCATAACTGACACATTGTATTCGATCTTATCTATCCTTCTTTCAAGATAAACTAACCCGATTACAACAAGAATTAGCAGAGCATACACCATAATTTTATTATACTTCCCCAAACACAATAATCATACTTCCTGCAAAGTGGTGTAAGATCAATGTATGGGAGATTTAATTGGGGTTGTTTTGCTGTTCGCTTTCGCAGCAGGAATAATGTATATCGTTGATTTGTTTAGAAAAGACTCGCTGGAAAAGGAAAAGCGTGCTAAGAAAGAAGCTGAAGCAGCTGCGGCATTACAACTACAACAAGAGAATAACATGCTCCAAGACAGGATTTCGGCTTTTCAAGAAGAATACGGTGCTGCTGTAAGCTACTATTACAACAATGCTCTTGTTGACAGTAATGGAATTTATATCCCAACAGATATTTTAGGCACAACAATTAAAAGAAAGTATTTTACTCTTGCGGAGCTTGACGACATTAAAGACCAGTATGAAAAGAAAATGAGAAACCGTTAAAACATCTCCATTACTGTATAAATCATTATTAGAGTCAGGTGGCTTCAGTAAACACAGGAATAATACTTCGTATAAACGCAACTATGGGGAGCCATAATAGATTTTCAGGTTCAGAATATCCCACTTTCGTTGTCACATAAGCATAATCAAGTGAATCGAGCCACTCAATTTTAGGCTTTTCTAAATATTTCATATCTTTAAACAAGAAGAGGGGTTTTTGCAAGTCATGACAAAGTTTTCCCTCGTTTATAAAGTAGAACATTTCAAATTATGATTCTGGACTAACTAAGTGCATAAAACCCTTAGGTAATAGTGCGTATTCTTCAACTATTTTCTCTTCTGATTGCTCCCAATCATGTAGAGCATCATATGCTTTCTTCATCTCTTTATAATCAAAAACACGAGGGGGCGAGATATCCGTAATGGGAGTAGTTCTTATAAACTTATCAACTTCAGCACGAATTGGCATTAATTTACGAAGATGCTCCTTATGTTTTCTTCTGATGGCAAACCATACCACATGATCATCAACAACTTTCTTATCATAGCGTCTAAAGTTGTTTGAATCTCTTCGTGCAGAAAACTTTCCAGACTCGTCCCAACGCATTAGAGTCTTTTTACTAACATTCAATAGTTTTGCTGTCTGATTAATAGTATATGTGGACACATTATTATTCATGTTCATAGTATAGACACAACCTAAATGGTGTCAATACTGGGACATGCACTAAATTTCAACAAAACACCTTCTAACATTCTCTGCTATGTAGGGCCAGCTGCAACAACCCCGTCTTAAAGACTCCTTTTTCCACTCTCCTATTCCTAGTCTTACTTCGTGGCTGTAACAATTTCTGATGGTAAGGAAAAGAAAAACTTAGGAACCTCCCTTTTTACATCTTTGAACCCGGTTTCTTTTACATATGATTCCGTCAAAATCGGTCTGCATCCAAACCACATGGCCGGACTTAGTTTATAGAGCGTCTCCACAAAAACAGGTGAACTGTCCTTCTTACTGAAATTAACCAGAACAAGTTTTCCTCCATTTTTGAGAACACGATAGAATTCTTTAAGAACAACGGTAATATCTGCCAACGGAATAAGATCCAGCATGTAACTGTTGTAGAGGATGTCAAAGGTTTCATCAGGATAGGGCAGTTTACGGGTGTCGCCTTCTTTCAACTCAAAATTTGTAAAACCATTCTTGGTGGCTAGTTTCCTCGTTTTCCCGAGCATTTTCGGCGAAAGATCAATTCCGTGTACAATATTATCTTTGTCGACTTTTTTGAGGATTTTCGAAAATGTGTAGCCGAGACCCACAGCTACTTCTAAAACCTTATCATTAGGTTGTATCCGGGCTAACTCCAACGCCCTTGAATGATGCTTCCCCTCAATTATGTTTGCAAGTGAGTAGAAATAACTGGCAAAATCATAAATTTTTCTTATTTGGTTTACTTTCAGCGGGACTTCGATTACCCCGTTTTGAGTTTTTTGTTCTGTCATATATTTTCTGATAATTTATTAAGTGCTTCTTTCATCTTTTTTAGACAGGACACCGTAAGTAACAACCTCGCCATTTCAAAGAGGGCGGGAGCTCCTATCTTTCCCTAACCGAACACAAATTACCTTAATTTCCGGTTATTTAATCCTCCAAGAATGCTTTTAACGGTCTGATCCAGCTCTTCTGCTTTAATAAGAGCAATGCACGATATTTTACCGTCGGTTTCTCCGGTTACTACCGCCAATTTATCCCCGGCTTTAATCTGCGCCCTTTCCCTTATTTCTTTGGGTAAGACCATTTGTCCCCGTTCATCTATAGAAACAACCGCTTCTACTTTGCAGCA
>Ga0209210_1002653_pt1 | contig 12819 bp, 11 predicted proteins | sample RifGroA1_FD_183991 | JGI IMG/M metagenome (GOLD analysis project Ga0209210, IMG submission 183991) | Contaminated groundwater microbial communities from Rifle, Colorado, USA - Rifle Groundwater A1 (SPAdes) (version 2) | ecosystem: Environmental > Aquatic > Deep subsurface > Groundwater >...
ACACTGATTTTATTTTGAAATACTTCAAGGAAAAATTTGACCTAAGAGATATCGAAAAGAATTTTATAAAAAGAGGCACCCGCTACCCCGAGAAGAACATTTATTAATCTTACCCTCGAGCTTGACGTGGTTAGATATTCCGTACTATATTATCGTCAGACTTAGCACAGAAAGGAGGTGAGAAACTCGTGAGACACTTTCGTTTCCCCGTGAAGAACAGGGATTTCAAGAAGTCCTCCGGGAGCAGAATCATCACGTGGTGCGTCGCGGTCGCTGTCACCCCCAAGGGTGTGGCCATACGGGACACCAAGGATCCGCGGAAGAAGACCCTCTTCTTTACCCGTGGCGAATGGAGAGCGTTCGTCAGGGGTGTGAAGAACTGCGAGTTCGAAGTCTGATCCCAGGGCTCAGGAATGGGGGTAGGCCGTGGCCTACCCCCATTTAAATTAAAAATCTATGAACAAAATTAAACAAGCAGTTATTTTCTCAAATGCAGATATCGGGTATTCAAAAACTCTTATAGAAAAATTTTCTGGTAGTTTAAATGTGGGCGATAAAGTTGGGATTTTAGCCCCCAACGGATCTGGTAAGACATGCCTTTTGGAGACAATATACGGCGATATCGAACTTTTGTCGGGATCTTTGAACACACATGGGTCTCTCTCCTTAATTTCTCAAGTACTTCAGATTCCTGAAGTTATGAAAAATATTACAATTGAACAGTTCTTGTCTCAAAAAGGACTTTCACTTCCACAGATCAATACTTTTTCAGAAAAAAATTTTCAGAAATCCTTTAAGAATCTGTCTTTTAGAGATATTTCAGGCGGAGAATTCACTATACTGCAAATTGCTACAGGTTTCCTAGTGAACCCGGATATTTTATTACTTGATGAACCAACAAATCATCTAGATTTTTCAGCGCGGAAAACATTACTGAAGCTCTTGAAAGATTTTAAAGGTTCAATTATTTTTGTCTCGCATGATATATGGTTTTTGGATAATTTGGCCAATAAATTATGGATTATAGAAAATAATTTAGTTAGAAATTTTCAGGGAACATATAGTGATTATAAAAAAGAAAATCAATTAAAAGTGAGCGGGGCAGAGAGGCAAAAAGAAAGTTTGAGGAAAAAAGCGCATAAGTTGCACAGGTCGATTAATCGTGAAAATATAAGGCAAGCTCGTTCTGTTAGAGAAGGGAAAAAACAAACCCGCGATAGAAGTATGTCCAGAGGCGAACGAGGATACTTTGCCGATAGGGCATCTGATGTCGCCGGTAAAAATACAAAGAAACTTCAAACTTTGCTAGAAGAAACACAAGAAAATCTTATACAAATGCGTGCTCCAAAGAGAAAAAGTTTGAGAGCTTCTCTCGTCACTGAATCTAAAAAGAAAAGTATTTATTCGCTGGATTCGTGTTCTTTATACATAAACAATTCATATTTAATTCAAGACATTACACTTGACCAGTCCCTGGGAGACAGATATGTGATTTTTGGAAAAAATGGTTCGGGAAAGTCCTCTTTTGCCAAAGCTCTCATGGGCCTAGAGCCTTATCGTTTTGAACCCAAGGCAAAAATAAACCATTCAGCAAAAATTGTATATTTTGATCAGCAATACAGCGCAATAAATCCAGAAAAAACAGTACTTGAAAATATGCAAATTTATTCAAATATGTTTACCGACGATATCCGAAAACATTTAAGTCGATATTTATTTTTTACTCAACAAGATGTTGACCAAAAAGCAAAACATTTGAGTGGTGGCATGTTGGCTCGTCTTGCTTGTGCCGTGATAACTATTTCTCCGATTGATCTTTTGATTCTTGATGAACCCACGAATAATCTTGATATCGAAACTATACAAGAATTAACTTTAGCCCTCTCTGAATATAAAGGTGCATTGCTAGTAATATCTCACGATATAGATTTTGTGAGAAAATTAGAACCCAATAAGCTTTTATTTATCAAGAACAATACCTTCAAAAGTCTTTCCGTTAATGATTTATCAGAAATTGAAGATATAGCTAACCTGCTGTAATTATTTTTTTGTCTTTATAGATTTAGTCCATTATAGTATAATGTTTCTGAATGAATAAACTTCAAATTTGGCTTTACATTTTTGGTGCTGTTTCTATCGCAGTGTTAGCTAACTCGATAAGTGTAATTTGGGCTACAGACAAGGGAGGCAAATTCTCAATGTGGCTTTTGTTGTTGGTAGTAATCTCCCCTTTTGTCTTTATAACTTTTGGATTGGCTGCTTCAAAACTGGGATTATCCATGGGTTCTGCAATTGTCGATTCATTATTAACAATCACTACTATTTTAGTTGGACTCTTTCTATTCAAAGAATGGGGGAATGTGTCTACATATCAATATATAGGAATGTTTCTCGCTGTTTCTGGAATAATTTTAATGCAGTTTCATAAAGTGAGCTAGTCGCCCACCATGAGAATACAGAAGCGGAATAACCCATATACCCCTCTTCGTTTTTCTGAAGTTGGGCTATCAGCCCAGTACCTTGCTGATATTATAGAAACCCGTTTAAAAGACCTGACTAATATTCTGTTGAAATATGAAAGTCATGAAGTAGTTCAAGATGAAGTGGCTCGAACTCTAGATCTCCTAAAACACCTGAAAGAAAATAAAAAATATTTTCGACTACGTGTCGGTGCGATTACCACGTTTTTACCTAGAAATCAGCCATTATATGCTTTCGCGTGTTTTGTTGTGGTGCCATCGTTAATGGCAAGTGAAGTACATTTCCGCATTCCTCATAGTATGAAAAATTTTTTTCCCGAAATACTTAAACTTCTAAAAATATCTAGATTATTTCCGAATATCATTGTTTCTTTCAGTGAGCGACTGGATTTTCTAAAGGCTCGCTCGGCGTTATTAATAGATCCTCAAACTGAAGAAAGCAAGCCCATTACTGATGTGGTTATTTTCACAGGTATACCAGCTCACGCCGCTCGGCTGCGTCTAGTATTCGATAGGCGCACGTTATTTATAGTGAATGGAGCGGGTCATAATCCTGTGGTGATTAGCAAAGACGCCAACTTATCTAAGGCAGTAGAGGCCGTTCTTACTTTACAGCTTTATAATCAAGGGCAAGATTGCGCGGCACCTAATGCTATTTTAGTTCATAAATCTGTTGCTATTGAGTTTCTACGTATGCTTCGCGAAAATATTCGCGATATTAAAGTTGGTCACTATACAGATAAATCATGCCGAGTTGGTCCCATCAGTGACCCGAATGATCTTGTAAGAATTCAAAATTTTCTTATCAATAATCGTGAATGGATTGATCCGTCTACCCCAGGAACTATCAGAACCCGGGATTCTATCGTTGAACCAACTATTATCTATAAACCAATTATCAAAGGGGGAAATTTTAGCGAAATATTTGCACCTATTATTTTTGTCCAAGAATATGCAAACGATAAAGAATTAAAACTGTATTTCGAAAATAAGGACTACGCACAAAATGCCATGTATATCACTCTTTATGGGACGAGCGCTTATATACAAAGTCTGATAAATCGACCTATTCTTGGAAAAAAAATCCTTGACCGGTCAACTTTTATTCACAACACCCACCTGCATGCACCTGGTGTGGAACGGGGGACTCTGCCGTATGGGGGATATGGTTATGGAGCTTCTAGTCTAAGTATTAATGGTAAAATTACTGCTTTGCCGACACTTCCTCAGCGTGATATTTATAAATGGATTGTCCAACCTTTATTAAATAAAAAGACTGTTAAATCTTATAATAAAAAAGCCCAAAAGTTCACAGAGATCCAAGAGAAAAACGTTGAAAGATTATTAAAGTTACAATCTCTGACTATAAATCCACGGCCTCAGATTGACAAAATCACGAATGATACCTACTTAGATTCACATTTAATCAACAAACATGGCTTACGTTATGTAAAAATAGACGAGAAAGATGTTTACCACCTTCTTAAAAAGCCAAATGTTGGGTATATAAACAGTCTGAATCGTGCAGACATCAAGCTAATTCATGACTTGAGAAAGTTGCTTAAACGTAAGTCTGTAATTTCAGCAGACAAATTTAGCTCTCTATTGTATTCCATACCAAAAGCATTAAATGAAACTAAGGTTGGTAACATCACTCGCCAACGCCTTTTTTTCCAACATGTCTATCAATTACTGTTTGGGCGCAAATCTGGTCCGCGGCTTGCACTATTTCTTATAGACGCGGAAAATAAAACAGTAGATAAGCTTTTAGATGTATAATAGTGCATATAATGAACAACGTTAAAAGTAGAAAAATAATAAATCCAACCTGGACTGCTGCAGTTGTTTTTATAGTATCTCTTACCATTGTCTTTTTTGCATCAAGAGTGCTCTATCAACGCACAGTAGATTTGTTAACTGAAAATCTGCGAGAACGTATTTCGACTGTATCCATTACAGCGGCCGCAAGTATCAACCCAAAAGACCTTGAGATGCTTCAAGTAGAGGGTGACTGGCAAACACCAGAATGGGGGCGAGTTGTAAATCAATTACATAAAGCCAAATATAGCAATAAGGATATTGTTTTTATGTATATTTTTAGAAGGAAGGATACTGACCAGACACAGATGGAATTTGTCGCTGATGCTGATTCCATTGACCCATACGCTAATACAGGCAGTGATCCGTCTCGGTATGTTGATGTGAATCGGGATGGAAAACTAGAGCCCGATGGTCCAGATAAACTCCAATGGCCGGGACAAGATTATCCTGAAGCCTCTGATATACCCGAAGCGTTCGCGGCCTATAATGGACCTTTGACAAGTGAGGATTTGTATACGGATGCTTATGGGACGGTCCTTACGGGTTATGCTCCAATTACAGATGAAGATGGGAATACAACGGCCATTCTAGCTACCGATATTAAAGCGGATGATTTTTTCACAATAACGAGACAAACCCTACAACCGTTCTTAATTTTTATCGCATTTCTCACCTCTATTATTTCAATCCTTATTGTATTCATCATCTACGCTTGGAAAAGATATACAGAATCGCTAGAAAAAATTAATATTCAGCTTGAGGTTGCCAACGAGGGGCAGACAAATTTGATACATATCATCAATCACCAGATCAAAAGTTATATGACCAAGGCGCGTTACATATACGACGCGCTTCTCAATGATTCGGATTATGGACCGATATCAGAGAAAGCTCGGCCGATGATCGAGAAGGGGTATACGGAAGTAACAGAGGGAGTGAACTTCGTTCAGGACTTCCTGGTTGCCTCGAATATTGAGAAAGGCACCTTCGCCTATGACATACAACCTCTGGATTTCAAAAAAATAGTGATTGAAGTTGGCGAGAAACAGAAAGAGATAGTAAAAGAAAAGGGTCTCTCTCTCGATCTTACAGTAGCGGATGGTGACTACAATATAAAGGGGGATGCAGGCCAACTTAGTCAAGCGGTGAAAAATTTAATCGACAACTCTATCAGATATACGCCCACTGGTGGGCTCAAGGTAACCCTCGAGAGGAAGGACGACAAGGTTCTTCTCACCATCCAAGACACTGGCGTAGGCATCTCGGATGAGCTTAAACCCAGACTCTTCACCAAAGGTGGTCGGGATAGCAATTCAATCAAAATCAACATCAACTCAACCGGCTACGGCCTCTCGTTCGTCAAGGGCGTCGTGGAGGCGCACCATGGCCGCGTCTGGGCCGACTCCGTCGGTCCTAACCAGGGCTCTACTTTCTATGTGGAGTTACCGGTTTCATAGATTTAAGATAAAGATAAACATGACATTCTAATATTCTCAAGAATGTTAGAATGTTATTTTAAACTAGTTTTTTACTTCTTATTATTTCATGCTAGAGTAACTTCATGAAGAAGTTTCTTCTCATTCTGTTTATTGTTCTCGTACCTTTCTCTGTTACCGCCGACACTATCATCACCGATACCTACATTGATGACCAGCAAACTTGGGATCTCTTGGGCAGTCCATATATCTTTCAAAATTCAGCAGGCGGTGACGTGGTCATTACAGAGACTGGGGTGTTGAATATCGAAGCAGGTGTAGTTATAAAAACTCAAAACGCCCGCAAGTTCGACGTACATGGCGTTCTTAACATTTTTGGAGAAGCGGGTAATGAGGTAACTATTACCAATTTCAACGATAGCGCTTTCAATCTCTCTGACCGCTGGGGCGGCATTGTCTTCTACCTCGGCTCTATTGGCAACATCAATTTTCTGAATGAAAGGTATACCGGCTTTGTGCAATTCCAACCGGGAGGCCCGGCAATATTTAATAGAGGTGGAACTGTGGAAATCAAAAATTCTTCGCTCTCAAACAACCTCTACGCTATCTTATTGCAGAATGGTACCACAACCATAGACAACACTCTGATAGACAACAACACGATTGGCATTGTTTTCGAAGGGGGCGATCTTAATTTGACAGATTCTAAAATCTCAAACACGCAAACAAGTTTCGCCTCTGACAGCGGAGCCAATAAGTTTTTTGCCAGAAACAATATATTCGAAAACAACGACCAGAATCCGTCTCTTGATCTTGCAACTGATTTCAATGTCGCCGAGTCCGCATTCATAGGCGGAGATCTGAATACATGGCGTATTTCTGGTTCGCCAATAGGGGAGAAAACGCTCGGTCCTATAGACAACAAGCCGATTGCGACCAATGGAATGATTGTGGAAGCCGGCAACAGACTTATTCTTGAAGCAGGTCTGATTTTAAAAGGAGGTTATCTGATCAATCGTGGAGGAAATATAAAAATAAATGGCACTTCGGAGAATCCTGTTATCTTTACTTCTCTCTACGATGACTCCGCGGGAGGTGATACCAATAATGATAGCAATGCCACGGGAGGTCCCCAACTTAGAACAGGCGGCATCCAAACTGAAGCAGGCGGAGCAACAAATATTTTCAACTTAGTTCTGCGCTACGCACAGGGAACTCAATTTATCGGCCCGTTTAACCCTGTCATTGGTGCCCTGCTCAATATGGGCGGTACTTTGAATGCGGACAATGTTTCTATCCAAGAAGGGGGCGTCTCAGCCATTCATCACTACGACGGTATTACTAATATAGAAAACAGTTCAATCGAGAGCGGAACCTACTTTAGCGGAATTATCTATGATTTTGGCGCTCTCGATATTCATCAATCATCTCTTCTGGGAAGTTTTAATTCGTACGCTCTCTTGAATAGGACCAACTCCGGTACTCCAGATGTGCGCAATAATTACTGGGGCACTCCGGAAGGACCTATTCACCCCACCAATCCCACCGGCGCCGCCGCGCCCATAGAGGGCAACGCGCTTTTCATCCCGTTTTTGACAGAACCACCGAGTGAAGAATCGGAGTGTTGTTCAAGTGTCGTATTTATTCCTGGATTGGAAGCAAGTCGTTTATATGTGACCGGGCTTATTAGTGAAAATAAGTTGTGGGAACCCAATCGTCGCGCAGATGTTGAGAAGTTATATCTCAACGAAGAAGGTCAAGGTATCACGGCAGGTATTTATACGAAAGATATTATAGATGAAGCATTCGGGTTCAATATTTACAAGAAATTTATGGAGTCAATGGATAATCTAGTTAACGAAGCTATTATCAGCGAGTGGCACGCTCTACCCTATGACTGGCGGCAGAGTCAGAGCGATCTCGCTCGATTAGATACAGTTGTTAGAAAAGGTGATGATTTCGATCTTGTAAACATGGTCGATGAGATTATTAATCTCTCCACCAGTTCAATGACGGGAAAAGTTACTATTATCGCCCATAGTAATGGTGGACTGATTGCTAAACTTCTGATAGACGAACTTGTCAGTCGTGGATATCAAAATATAGTTGATAAACTTATTTTGGTCGCTGTTCCTCAAATTGGAACACCCAAGGCTCTTGCTAGTTTGTTGCATGGCGATGGGCAATTGATACCAGCAAAGATTGGCTTGATTGTAGACAGGAGTACGGCGAGGCAATTAGGTGAGAATATGCCGAGTGTGTATGGACTTATTCCTTCAGAGAAATATTTTTCTGAGGTGCTTGATCCAGTAATCGAGTTTGTTAGCGATGTCTCCAGTATCTATGATTTCCAATCATTTTACGGAACTTCTATTGATTCGAGAAGTGAGCTAGAAGAATTCCTGCTTGGCGAATCAGGCGCGAGGTCAAAGCCTAGCGTCTCGGATACTGACTCACCTAATGTGTTAAATGACAGTTTACTTGAGAGAGCTTCTGGCATCCAGAATGTCCTTGATTCCTGGATAGCTCCGGCTAGTGTTGAGGTTATACAGATTGTCGGATGGGGATTAGATACCGTGCGAAGCATTTGGTATGATGATTGCGATATTATCTTCTGTCCAGACACATTAAGCAATCTGGATAGGAAACTTCTTCTTGTCCATGACGGAGATGGGACGGTTGTGTCTCCGAGCGCCTCGCTTATGCAGGGGGTGGGGACTTATTATGTGAATCTATATACTCACAATGAAGGACTTCGTCGAAATAGAGACCATGCGGATATTTTGGAAGTTGAACCTGTACAAATACTAGTCCAAGATATCATAGGGGACAATTTAACAGTCCTGCCTCAACACATCACCGATTTTAAGCCAACCCCTACAGAAGTAGAGAAACGTCTCCGATTTAGGATATACTCTCCTGTGTCTCTGGATCTGTATGATTTTGAAAGTAATCATACCGGTTTGATTGAAAAGACGAACCCAGACTCCGATTTCAAAACATTTGAAGCCAATGTTCCCAACAGCTATTATCTTGAGTTTGGAGAAGTTAAATATGCCGGTGCAGATAGTTTATCCCCGATAGAGGTTGTCTTAATTGGTCAGGATACCGGCACCTTCACACTGGAGATTGAAGAATTGTCTGGCGATGAAATAGGGAAAGTAGATGTCTTTGTCGAGGTGCCAGTCGTAGAGGGTTCCCGTGCGGTTGTGGAAATCGACGATGCTTCTAACCCCCTAGTTTTATCGTTAGATATAGATGGTGATGGTGTCTGGGATGCAGAGATAGGTTCTGGAGAAGGCATAAGTACGAAGGAAGCTGTCCAGATATTACGAGGTATAGTAAAGACACTCGGCATTCCATCTAAGAAAAAGGCCAAACTAGACAAAATCTTTGATAAAATAGACACAGCTCTTATCAAAGAAGGGAAGTGTGACGACAAGAAGAAGAAAGATGAGTGCGAACATAAGACGAAGCAGAAAATTAAACGCACCTTTTCTCATCTATCCGAATTGATAAAGAAAATGTCTGTTGGCAGAAAAGCTGTCTTGTCCAGAGAAGAGGCAGATGAAATACTTGAAATTATCAGACTGATTATTAATGGTCTAGAGATAAACCTTAAACATGGAATATAAAAAAAAGATAGATATTTCTTTGATCGCATTCTTTGTGATATCCACAGTATCTTTCTATATTTTGAATCCAGTAAAGAATGGTTTGTGTGGCGATACTGATATACGCTGCGGTACTTTATTGGGGGATATTGGTATGTCCACTTTTCTTTTTTCCGTGAGTTTACTCGTCGCATTATTGTTTTTGCGTTGGTCAAAAGAACCCTCATTTATCTCCTGGTCCCGTTTCGCCAAATACTATCTTCCTATAGCCGCACTTCTCATAATTTTCTCCCCCACAACAGACAGTAGTATCTTCGGTTTTGATAAAGAATTCATGTCATGGTTTCTATCCAGCCTTTTCCTCGTTATCAGCATAATCATAATATTCTATAAACATTTCCGTCAGCCCAAGTAGCCTTCCAATTTCTGTTACAAGCTCTCTATCTCCCTAAGGTAAACAAATTTCTACCTGTCGTCATTTTCTGTACAGATTCCCTAAAGACTTATTCTCACGAATGGTAGCTCCTGCAAGGTCTTGCCTTGCATTGACTGCTCCGTAAAGTATTTAAAATTAATCAATAAACATCTCGGTATCTTTATCGAGTCTTGATTCTCCTGCAAGGTCTTGCCTTGCATGAGTTTCCTGAAAATTGATCAATAAATATCTCGATATTTTTATCGAGTTTTGATTTCCTGAGTTTTGGTACATACATTATAATTACGCTGTCGCGGAGTTATAATGTATGTGCGTTTCCTCTGCATCCCGTACATTAAATATCAACGAATAGCCGGTATTTCTAAAAGCTTTTTTAATTGGTATGATATTGGATATGTCAGGGAATCCTTCAACTTCGTTCAGGACAAGGAAAATACTGTTGTCCGGAGTTAAACCTACCGGCAGACCACATATCGGTAACTATTTTGGCGCCATGAAGCAATTTGTGGACTTGCAGAATAGTTACGACTGCCTCTTTATGATCGCGGATTACCACGCGCTCAACTTCATTCAAAATAGGGAAGAGATGCACGATAATATCTTTGACCTCACTCTCGACTACTTGGCCATAGGGCTTGATCCCAAGACCTCAATTATCTTTAGACAATCCGACGTTTCAGCCCATACAGAGCTCGCTTGGATATTTGACACCATCACGACCATGCCTTATCTCATGCGCGCCCATGCATTCAAGGATGCGGAGGCGAAAGACAAGGAGATTAGCGTCGGCACTTTCAACTATCCGATGCTCATGGCGGCCGATATTCTGCTCTACGATACGGATGTGGTACCGGTGGGGCAGGACCAGAAACAGCATGTAGAATACGCGCGCGACACCGCGCAAAAGTTTAATCGTATATTCGGCGAGACTTTCAAATTGCCAGAACCTCTCATCCTAGAGCGAGTCTCGACAGTGTTAGGCACGGACGGGAGGAAAATGAGCAAGAGCTACGGCAATACTATCCCGCTTTTCGCTACGGACGAAGAGATAGAAAAAGCGGTTATGAGTATCGTGACGGACTCTTCAGGCGAAAGGCCGGAAAATGTCTATGCCATTCACGCGCTTGTTCGTAATAAAGAAGATTTGGATAATCTTTATACAGAAAAGAAGGGTCGGTATAAAGAACTTAAAGAAGCGCTGATAGAAGATCTGAAGAAATGTATCGGGCCGATGCGTGAGCGAAGACGGGCGCTTGAAAAAGATAAAAAAGCGGTGTTTGAGGTACTCGAAGCTGGGGGCAAGGTTGCTAGTGATCGAGCGGAAAAAAAGATGGAAGAAGTTAGAGAAAGAATCGGGCTCAAACTATCATGATACAAGGATTCGTACATGCTCTGCGGGTACAATCGAAGATTATCTTCGTGATTGTCAGGAATCTTAAAGGTTTGACACAGGTGGTGGTGACAGCAGACAATCCAGAATTTGAAACGGCAAAGAATCTTTCTCTAGAATCAGTTATCAGGGCAACGGGAGAGATGAAAGAAGAGAAGAATGCGCCAGGCGGTGTTGAAATGCATCCAGCGAAGATTGAAATACTCTCGCGCGCCGAACCTGAATTGCCAATACCGGTTGTAGTGAAGGGTGGGGAAGAAACAGATCTTCCCTTACGGCTAGATTACCGCTGGCTTGATTTGAGAAAGCCCGAGAAGACCAAGATATTTAAAGTCTGGACAGAGTTCGAGAAAGGCTGGCGCAAGTACTGGGATGAAAACAATTTCATCCAACTCTATCCGCCGGCCTTCATGTCCACGCCGTCCGAGGGCGGGGCGGAAGTTTTCGAAGTCAATTACTTCGATCGCAAGGCTTATCTCGCTCAGTCTCCCCAGTTCTACAAACAAATGGCTATGGCGGCGGGATTTGAAAAAGTTTTCATGGTCTCTCCGGTGTTTCGCGCCGAGCCGTCCTTCACCACTCGCCATCTCACCGAGTTCACCGGCTGGGACTTCGAAATCTCCTACATCGAGAACCATCAAGACGTTATGGATGCGGAAGAAGGGATGATTATCGCTGGATTCGAACAGTTAAAAAAGTCTTTCCCTGAACTTGATATTACTATCCCTAAACATTCTTTCCCTCGAATCTCAATGGTAGAAGTAAAGAAGATTCTTGCTAAAGAAGATATAGAAAGCCCAGAAGAACACGATCTTTCTCCCGAAGAAGAGCGCGCTATTTCAGAATATGTGCTTAAACAATACAATCACGAATTTGTCTTTATCACCGATTATCATAAATCTAAAAGTGCTTTCTATCATATGCGATTAGCAGATGACCCAGAGCGTAGTCGCAGAGCTGACCTTCTCTATCGAGGCATCGAGGTAACGACTCTTGCCCAGCGCGAGCACCGGCCGGAAATCCTGGAAAAACAAGCGAGGGAAAAGGGCATGGACTTAGGACCACTAAAAGATTATCTAAACTTCTTTCGCTATGGTTGTCCTCCACACGGTGGCGCAGGTATCGGTCCGGGACGCTTTATCATGAAAATCCTCGACCTCCCCAATGTCCGCGAAGCGACCTATCTTCCCCGCGACGTCAAACGTTTGAATCCATAATTTATTGAAAATAGGCCTTAAAAACGCTATAGTAAAGCAGTGGAAAAACAACTATATACCGTAAAAACAGCGGTTTTCGAAGGTCCTTTGGACCTTCTTCTTGACCTGGTGACCAAAAGGAAGCTTTTCGTCAACGACGTCTCGCTCTCTCAAGTCACAGACGACTTCATACACTATCTTGAAGAGCATGAGGAGTTTCCTATAGGCGAGTCAGCCGAATTCATAGTGGTCGCCTCGACTCTGATGCTCATCAAGTCCCGTTCGCTTTTGCCAATGATTAAGTTGACAGACGAGGAGGAAGAAAGCATCCACGATTTGGAGAACCGGCTTGCCACCTACCTGCGAGTGAAGGAGCTTGCGGCTGGGCTGAAAGGTCTCTTCAGTAAGCGCATCATCTTCGAGAAAATACCGTCGAAAAATCAGGT
>Ga0209210_1002656_pt1 | contig 12803 bp, 14 predicted proteins | sample RifGroA1_FD_183991 | JGI IMG/M metagenome (GOLD analysis project Ga0209210, IMG submission 183991) | Contaminated groundwater microbial communities from Rifle, Colorado, USA - Rifle Groundwater A1 (SPAdes) (version 2) | ecosystem: Environmental > Aquatic > Deep subsurface > Groundwater >...
AATATGCCCTTTTTGCATTCCCTGTTCAAAAAGCTCCCAACAAAGAACGATTTTTGTTGTTTGTATCACTCCCATCATTGTACTTTCTCTCAATGACGGATATTAAAGGAAAATACTGCGAATCTTGACGGCCAAACACTTAATTGGTACGCTTATAGCTGAAGTGCAAAACTTTTCTGCCCGACTCAAATATTTTCCGCTATTTAGCATTTTAGTTTTCCTTTTTGTCTTAATTACTGGCTCAGTCTTAGCTGTAGGGAAACCCTCTGACGTAGGCGCACAATCAACAACAGGCCAGGAAAACAAACAACAAGGGCAAAACCGCCTCATAGATGCAAAACTTCGAGCTTGTCAAACCAGAGAAGACGCAATTAAGAAAAGGGCTAGCCGCCTGACTCAGCTGGCAACAAACATGGAGGGCAAATTTGATAAACACGCACAAAGAGTGGAAGAATATTACACATCAAAGGTGGTTCCAAGCGGTAAAGCTGTTGCCAATTACGACAGTTTAGTTGCCGATATTGACGCTAAAAAGGCAGCTGTTGCGGCAGCTTTAACAACTGCCCAAAATGATGCCAACAACTTTAGCTGCACAGGTGATGATCCCAAAGGCCAACTAACTCAATTTAGAAAAGATATGCAGGCAGTAAAAAAACCCCTGAAAAATTATCGCACATCAATCAAAAATCTTATCGTTGCTGTGCGTTCTGTCACTGGCACAACAGAAAGAGAAAATCAAAAATCGCCAAAACCGACTAGTAGTCCAGGGGGAAGTGAGTAACCTATGAAGAATCAAAAAGGTTTTAGTACAATTGTCATCGTAATTGCCATAGTAGCTGTTCTAGTGGCTTTAGGGTTTTATCTGGTATCCCAAAAAGACACGAACCTTTATAACAAAGGTGGTCAACAAGTTACTCAAACTCAACAGCCAGCAACATCCGCAATCCAAAATAGCAGTGACCTTGACGCTACTGCAACTGATTTGGATAATACCAATGTAGATGAGGTAGACAACGAATTAAACCAGATAGACGCCGACGCTTCGACTTTTTAGTTCAAAAATACAACGTTTTACAGTAAAAATCTTCCATTGAGGGTTTTTAGATCACGGCTATTTTTAAGTATTAGTGACACCAGATAAAATCTTTTATCAGGTCGTGCGTATAAAATCATATTTTGAAGATATATTCGAATTGTTGCCTCGTCAACTTCTCCAAATTCCAATGGGTAGACGGATAGTTTAATAGGGTCACCGGCCATTCTGCTATAAATATCCCAACGCATTCGTTCAAATCTAACAATTTCATCTTGAATGTATTCAGGGAATTTGATCTGCGAGAGGTCGATCATGTCAACTGTCTCAGCTATTTCCCGAATGATGTTTTCTTCAGAAACATATCTTGCCTTACATACCGTATCCATTCGTTGGCTGCACCTATAGTAAACATGAAAGCGTGTATTGCCGTTTACCAATTTCTTGATTTTATTTTGGCGGTGTATTGGAGATCCGCATAAGGAGCATTTAAGAAATCTATTAAGAGAGAATTTATCCGCAGCCCTACTAACCGTGTTGCGAAATGGCCGTAATCTCGTCTGGACTTCCTGAAAAAGTTCTTTTGTAATTAAGGGTTTGTAATTGCCTACATATTCGACTCCGCCATAACTGAATTTGCTGTAATAAAACGTATTGCGCAAAATGGTATATACGACACTTTGTGGAATAAGTTTGCCGCTTCTGGTTCTTAGCATTATTTTCTTATTAATCCAGTCAAGAAGGTCTTTAACGGGCAGGCCATCGGCGACTTTTTGAAAGGCTTCGGCAATAATCGGACCGCGCTTGGGGTCAATAAGAATTTTTCTCTCATTACCCGATAGTTTTGCTGATATACCCAAGCGGCACCTGTCCGGGCCAATATCCCAGTGCACATTGAGTTCTTATTCCTCTCTTTATGTTGATACTCCTGTTATCGTTTTCAAGCTTACCCTGGCTTCCAAGAATCATCAGCAAAAACTTCTCGTTGGGATTGTTGGTAAACGTTTGGGAGTAGGTGACAATTACCCTTAGCTTATTTTCATCCATAAGATCTACCAGTTGTCCCAAATCCCCGGCGTTGCGCGAAAGTCTGTCCGGTGCCCAGGTTAGGATGCCGGTGTATTGACCATTTTCGATTTCTGCCATCAGACTGGTAAAAATAGGCCGTTGTGCACATTTTTTGGCGGAGTGTGATTCTTGGTAGATATCTGCAACCGTCAAATCATCACGTCTGGCTATTGCCATCATCTCTTTTACCTGAGAATCAATGGATATTGCTTGCCGTTCATCCGATTCGGAGGATTTTCTTGCGTAGAGGCAGAATTTAATTTCAGGGTCCGGGGATTTGTCGGGTAATTGCATTCAACACAACACACATACCGATAATCGCAGAAGAAAGCAAGTTAAGAGTTAACTATATTAAACTACATCACCAGTAGAAATTTTGGCACACCCTTTTTATAATCGCTTGCGATTACATCGCGCGCTCTTGTAACTCTAGCGCGTTATAATCGCAGATTACATCTGCTCTTGTATCGCAAGATCGATATAGTGTCTCATTTTGTCCTTATATAAACTGGAGCTTTTATGATAAAAAATAAAACTAGTCTGGGAATTGAAAGGTGAAGTAAAAGTTAGGCTGCAGCAAACCCTCTGGCATGAAGGACGTCGTTACTTTTTGTAGGACGAACGTCAGATGCTTTTAGCGTCACAAGCGCTACTGTTCTGCCGGTTGCTGTAACAAACTCTACCTCTGCTGCATTACCATTGTCGTAGACATTTACCACAGCTCCTATGTCGCCTTCTTTGAGACCATGCTTTTTAATACCGTGGGTCAGTACAATTGTTTCAAGTTCTGTAAATTCGTGCATATATTTGTTCTTTATTATACAGGATATGCAGTCACAAAGCGAGGCGCACTCTTGGCATTTTGGGCAAACCAAACAGTAGTTATCGTTACTTTTCTTCTAGTGGGTGTTTCAATTATTCCGTTGATAGCGTAATTAATACCATATTCAAATTTTCTCTCTTCATTTACATCATTTGCACGAGCTATTTTTAAAAGTGCTTTTGTAAACTCATCTATATTTGATTCATTAAACCCAAGTTCACGAAAGAATCTGGACTTTGCGCTTCCTACAGGATGTGTTTCCGATAGTAAATAACTTGTTAATTTTTCTTGAGGTATATGAGCTTTTTTACGGTTAGGAAGCTTCATGTATTTTCATCATATCATCAGCTCTGAATTTGAGAAGTAAATGAGACACCCTTTTTTATAATCGCTTGCGATTACATCTGCTCTTGTAACTCTAGCGCGTTATAATCGCTTGCGATTACATCTGCTCTTGTATCGCAAGATCGATATAGTGTCTCATTTAGCCTTGAAGTGAGACACGAGTTATATCAGCAGGTCGCTTAGCGCTCCTCTGATGTAACTCTCACAGTGTTCGAGTTATAGCGATAGAATGGGGTCAGACCGACATGCTCAGCACTTCGACGCGCTTCGCTTGCTCAGTGCTTGCGAGGCAAGTCGAAGTACAGGACTAGGATGAGAAGTTTACCCTGAACGGAGTCGAAGGGAATCCTAGTCCCGCAGCACTAATATAACAAACTATATCATAACATCTTTTAATCTCTATGCGAGTAACATCATTGTAAAGTTCGCATTAGCGTGATATAAATTCGTCATGAAGTTTAGAGTAAGATTAATTCATTATAGTTGGAATAGGAATAATATTTATATTAGTAGTTCTAATAGTATTATTTGTCTTATACAATAATAGCTATACAAAAATTGAATCTGAAAATAGGTTTATGATTCTCAAGTTTATATATACGATATTTATTAGCGTCCTTTTTGCTACGCTTGTTGGAGTAGGAATTGCAGCGTTTTATCCTGAACCTAACCCTCCCCAGTATCCTTCTGCGTTGAAAATTCCAAGAGAAGGAGGGCTCAATCAGCCTGTTTTCCAAGAATTGAAAAAAGAGCAAGAAGAATACGATAGACTTGAGAAGACTTTTCAAGAAAAGATGGAGATATATAATAGAAATGTTTCAATCATAGCGATTATAGCCTCAATTATTACTTTAGTAATTAGCCTAACGCTTTTTGGCAAAATTCTTCTTATTGCGGACGGATTACTTCTTGGGGGCGTCTTAACAATTTTGTATAGTATTATTCGAGGATTTGGTAGTGGTAATAATAAGTTTCAATTTATAATAGTCTCGATTAGTTTTGTTATTTCTCTTTTTCTTGGATACATTAAACTCATCAAACCCGCAAAAACTTAGTATTTGGATTTATTAGATAATAAGTTCTCACATAGTCAACCAGAACCAGTCAATTTATACGAAAGAATTTGTATTTAAGTGATTATTTAATGCCTCAAGCTGAAACGCTAGCAATTTAGCCTCATCTCAGTACTTTTTTCCCTTCAATTTTTTGACCCCTGAAATAGTAACTCGAGCTTTTAGCCTCGAAGTGTTATAAATACCCCTGTGAAATGGCAAAGAAATTGATAAGTCGTGAAGAAGCAATTATTGAGACTATGCCTTTTTCAAGGGAATTTGTCTCGTGGTGCAAAGCTTATCCTGATTTTGCAAAAGCATTAAAAATTATCTATCCTGAAAAATTTCTTACTTTGAGTGCAGTTGCAACGAGCTTTTGCTCTTATAGCTTCGCTGATGAGGTCATTGGAGTTGATGCTTATGCGTACAGAATGAAACGACCAATTTTTAAACAAGATTTTGTAATAAATAAAGGCAATTTAAACAAAGAATTTATTCTTTACACTAGGTTCACAAGTACTAGCAAAATAATAAGAGATATTTCAGAATTTTATAAAACTTATGGTCGGGATAACAATCATTTAAACACCCATCATTTAACATTTGAGCAACTACCTAATAAGGTCAAACCCGCCGGAATAAGAGCAATAGACCTCGCTAAAAGAATTCTAAAATATGGCCTGTTAAAAGATGACCCGAGTCGTACAGGTAGAATATATAAGGAAATTGTAAAAGCCAAGAAAGGTGATTGGTATGCAAAAGAAAAACTATAAGCAAAGTTTAGATAAGTACTGCTCTGATTTTTGAAAAACCAACTCAGGATATTTAACGATTTCAGCCCAGTTTGCTGTTCGGAAATCATCAACTACTCCCAGCATGAACTCCAATCGTCTCTCCAAGCTAGGCCATTTTCTTTTTTGGGGATAAGCTTTATCATAAATTAAAGAATTAAATTATGTCTTACGAAGATATTCCCATTGGGGAAAAATCACCGGAAATTGTTAATGTTGTAATCGAGATCCCAAAGGGTTCTCATAATAAATATGAATTTGACGAGAACTTAAATGTAATACGTCTGGATCGCGTGTTACATTCCTCAGTTTTTTACCCAACAGATTACGGCTTTATCCCTCAAACAAGATCGGACGACGGCGATCACCTTGATGTACTCTTGATAATATCTGATTCTGTATTTCCGGGTTGTGTAGTTAGTGCACGCCCGGTGGGAATTTTGTACATGGAAGACCAAAAAGAAAAAGATGAAAAAATAATTGCTGTAGCTTGCGGAGATCCTCTGCTTTCACATATTAAAGATATAGAAGATGTTGACGATTTTTTCAAAAAAGAAGTACATAATTTTTTTGAGGTATACAAACAGCTCGAAAACAAAAAAGTCGAGGTACATAACTGGCGTGGAAAGGAATCAGCCCATAACATAATCGTAACTGCAGGCAAGAGGTATCAAGATGTCAAGAAATAATTCTTTATTATAAAATACAATCGGATGAAAAATAACGGCTCGAAAGGAGTACATTACAGTGCAGGTTCGGGTGCTGTCTACGGTTTGGGATTGATCGGCGCGGCAATCTATTTTCTCCAGCGGGCGACTATTTTCGGCGATGGGGTCATTTGGATTGTGAAGGCTATTCTCTAGCCTGCATTCCTAATATACAAGCTGCTTGAGTTTCTAAAAATTTAGAGTCTTTATTCTGATTTTTTAATCGCATCATCAATACGCGAAAGTACTTCAGCTTTCTCCATAACCGCAAGACTTTGATAGATAGGCGGAGTGTTGTCCGCAAAAACGGAAAGACGAAGGGTATTTTTAAAATCGGCAGGATTGAGATTGTTTTCTTTGATAAATTGTTCTAAAGACTCTTCAATAGTTTTTTCGTCCCACTTCACTATCTTTTGTACAGCCTCTTTGGCTTGTTTTGCTTTTTCCTTGATAGGGGCATTTTGCTTTCCTTTTTCAAAAAAAATTCCCGAATATTTACCAAAATCTGCTAGAGTTGTCATCCTATCGCGGATTAAATTTAGAATCATCGTCAATCGTTCGTCGTCAATAGATTCAGCCTTCTTAGAAAATTTTCTGACCTGAGATGATAAATCTTTTACTGCGTATTTCGCCAGATATTTTCTGTTAAACCAGTTCAGTTTTTCTAAATTAAAAATCGGGCTGTTTTTGTTTAGTCTTTCGACCGAAAATTCGGCAATCAGCTCATCAAGAGTAAATAATTCCTTATCTCCCTTAGGCGACCAGCCCAAAAGAGCAAGAAAGTTGACTAACGCTTCGGGAAGATAGCCGTCTTCGATATATTCAAGGACTGACTTTGCACCTTCCCTTTTGGAAAGTTTCTTTTTGTCGGGCCCTAAAATCGGCGGTACATGGATAAACTCCGGATGATTCCACTCGAATGCCTCGTATAACAACAAATGTTTCGGAGTTGAGGAAATCCATTCATCACCGCGCAAAACATGCGATATTTTTAAATCATGGTCGTCAACAACCGATGCGAAATGGTAAGTTGGGAAACCGTCTGATTTAACAATCACAAAATCCTCAACTACACTGGATGCAAATTCGACAGGCCCGTGGACACCATCGTCCCACTTTAACTTTGCACTTTGACTTTGACTTTTGACTTTAAATCTCCACGCACCCTCATCCTGATAAACCAAGCCTTTATCTTTTAGCAATTTCAGATCCCGCTGATAAACGGAAAGCCTTTCCGACTGCCGATATACCTCATCCCAATTAAACCCTAGTACCCTAAGACTTTTCTCTATTGCCTCGATTGACTCGGACACAAATCTTTTCCTGTCGGTATCTTCTATCCTTAGGATAAATTTGCCTTTTCGGTTTTTGGAAAAAAGAAAATTGAAAAGCGCAGTTCTGATATTACCTATGTGAGGAATCCCGGTTGGCGAAGGCGCATAACGGACAACTACATCTTGCATTTAAATATTAATTGACGCTTTCAAATAGCTCAAGCTACAATTGTACCATCGGATATTTTTCTACTCAATTTAATTTTGTCTTTTTTGAATTCCAATGGCAACTTTAAGTCAAACTTCAGAAATATCTAAAAAAGCTTTTGTTGGCGCACTTGTCGTTGTTGGGTTAATCTTTCTTTCAATTCTTACGTTTAAATTTGGATTAACCCTCAAAAACATGCTCTTTCCTGCCCCGCCGCCTGCCTCAACAGTTGCATTTGGCAAAATTCCCAAACTTGATATCTCGGAAGGAATCAAGCCGCCTGAAAAAATTAACTATAAAGTTGAGACAATCTCCGGGGCACTACCGGATCAAGCCCGGGAAATTAAAGTTTTTCAGATCGATCCTTTAAGACCGTCGTTTGGCGATTTAGAAAGAACAAAAGCGCAAGTTGCCAATGCAGATTATACAAAAGAACCGGAATCAGTAACGGAAAGAACGGCAACATTCCGTAAGGTACGAAATCCGGATTTCGTTCTGACAATAAATATCACTTCGGGGAATTTTGTGATGGGAAGCGATTATCTTAATAAACAGGAACTTTTAACGGACAGCCCTGTTTCTGTTGAAAGTGCAGTTGAAATAGCAAGGGATTTTTTGACCAGATTAAGAGTTAACCTTTCATCAATCGATCAAAAAGGCCCTAAAAACCAGCTTTTAAAATTTGAGAACGGGACTTTAGATGAAGCAGTTTCCCTATCTTCTGCAAATTTTATAAAGGTTCTTTTCCCAAGGCTGCCGATTGACGAAGTCAAAGTTATAAGCCCAAGGCTTGATACGGCCCCTGTCTGGACGTTGGTTTCGCCAAAGGATGTAGTAGAGGCACAAGTTGCTATGCAGGATATTAAAAAGCATAAGTTTTCTACTTACCCGCTCAAGGAGGTAACCAAGGCATTCGAGGAGTTAAAAAATGGCAAAGCGGCATTCAATAAAGAAATTGAAGGAACAGGGTTTCCGGTAAGAGACATTGAGATTGTTTATCTGGAAGGTGAAAATTACCAAGAGTATCTACAACCGGTTTATCTGTTTAAAAGCGATAATAACTTGGCAGCTTATGTACCGGCTGTAGATGAGAATTGGATAAGCGGCAGCGAGACGGATTGAATCATTGCCAATGGTAATTGGTAAACGCCCATTCGATTAACTTTTTAGAATCTTCAAACCTGTCTTGTGAATCTAAAACCACAACTATAATAGTATTTCCAGTCCTTGTTGCTTTGGTTAGCAAAATTTCTCCGGCTGCCTCTGTATGGCCTGTTTTAACACCTTCCACTCCATCAACCTCGCCTAAAAGCTTGTTGATATTTTCAAGGTAGTAAGTTTTTATACCGGAAACATCCGTCAAAACAATTGTTTTGGTGGCAACAATTTTTGAAATTAAAGGATTGGCGACTGCATCTCTGGCAAGTTTTGAAAGATCCGCGGCAGTTGAAAAATTATAATCGCTGTCAAAACCGGCAGGGTTGTCAAAGTGGGTGTTTGCCATTTCCAGTGTTTGGGCTCTTTTGTTTATCAGATTAATAAACTCGTCATACGAATCAGCGCATGATGCTGCCAAGACATACGCTGCATCGTTTCCAGAGGCCATCAGCATCCCGTAAAGAAGGGTTTCTATAGTCACCTGATCACCGGATGTTAAACCCATCTGGGTCCCGTTGGTATTTACCATACCCACAGTAATGATGTTATCAGGCGAGCACTTTTCAAGAGAAACCATGGCGGTCATCAGTTTGGTGGTCGAGGCAGAAAGGTGGCGGAAATTGGAGTTTTTTTCAAACATCACATTTCCTCCTTTAGCATCGACTATGATTACCGATTTTGCAGAAACAAACGGGGCTTTTTGGAATCCTTCATTTGGGACAGGCACAGAGTTTGATGATGCAACAATGCTTGCAAGCCTATTTTGTTTTTGTCTTGTAAACAAATTTGCGGCAAAAGAGGACTTGGAAAGGACGATTACCAGAATCTGCAAAATTATAATAAAAACAATCAGGGAAAAACGGGCGTACGTCATCGCTTTTTGATCCCAAGATCCGCGATAATTGTATCGTCAACAACAGATGGCGCATCCATTACCGAAGTTTGCCCTGAACCGGAAGTTGGAAAGGCAATAATTTCCCGAATACTCTTTTCGCCAGCCAGAACCGCACAAAGCCGGTCAAAACCCAGGGCAATTCCGCCGTGTGCGGGAGCTCCATATTCGTAGGCTTCAAGTAAATGGCCAAAATCAGAATCTATTTTTTTATCGCTGTAGCCCATTGCGGCAAAAACCTGCCTTTGGACCTTCGGGTCGGTGATGCGGATGCTTCCACTTCCAATTTCCTCGCCGTTTAATACAAGATCGTACTGGTAAGATTCGATTTTGTCTAGATTCGCAAGCTTCATCAAATCACCAACAGATTCCTCTTTCGGTGCCGTGAAAGGATTGTGCGAAAAGGTGTAGCGTTTTTCTTTTTCGTCATACTCTAAAAGCGGAAAGTCGACAACCCAGGCAAAAGCCAAAGTATCTTCATCTTTTTTGCCGCGCAGATCGAATTTATCCTGTTTGAATTTTTCCATAGCCTCTCTATATGTAAAAACCGGGAACGGCTTTTTGTAAATTTTTTTCTTCATGCCTTCGGCAACAAAAGTTGCCAGCCCTTCCACAACCTTTAAAATATCTTCCCTGTTAACATATGCCGCCTCTATGTCTATCTGCGTGTGTTCAAACTGCCGGTCTGCCCGAAGATCCTCATCCCGAAATGCCCGCGCAAACTGGAAATATTTTTCAAAGCCGGCAATCATCAAAAGCTGTTTGTACTGCTGGGGCGCCTGTGTCAAAGCGTAAAATTTACCCAAGTGCAGTCTTGAAGGAACCAGAAAATCCCGCGCGCCCTCCGGTGTTGTTTTGGAAAGATAGGGAGTCTCAACCTCAACAAACCCCTCCTTATTTAAATATTCCCTTGCCAAAATTGCGGCGCTGTTTCTCAACCGTAAATTCTTCTGCAGACGTTCCCTTCTTAAATCCAGAAAGCGGTACCTTAGCCTTAACGCTTCCTCTATGTCGTAGCCATCGCCGTCAGTCGGGATCGGCACCGGTTTGCTTTTTGAAATAACTTTAGCCGATTCAACCACAACCTCGACGGTTCCGGTTTCCAGATTATTGTTGACCAGCTCTTTTGGCCTTTTTTTGATAGTGCCTTCAATTTCTGCAATATCGCCTTCCAAAAGATCAATTTTTTCCTTTAAAACACACTGTACTTGGCCCGTTTCATCGGAAAGATCCACAAAAGTAATTTTTCCATGGTCGCGAATGGTATGAATTCTTCCCAGAAGCCTAACCCTTTTATCGACGAGTTTTGTGGAATCTTTGGCAAACGTGCGATTCATAAACTTCCGAGGCCCGAAAGGCCTCGGTATTCTCCTTCAAGTTTACATGAGCGAGCAAGAATACTCAGCATCGGAAGTATGTATTCGCTCTTTCTTGCATTCATCAGAGGACTAACAGCCCTTGGTATTCTGTGAACGAATATAGACTAAATTCTAAACTAAATACCTTGACAGGTAAAGATAAACTTGTTTAAAATTTTCACAATGGCTAAAAGTTTTACAAAGCTATCTCCCCTTAATTGCAACCTCTTGCTTGTCAAGAGGCGCGGGGAGGTAGTGTTTTAGGCAAGAACTTAAAACATAATTAAAAATCTACCTCCCAAACGGGAGGTTTTTTTATGCTTTAAGATCGTCAAAGGAGGTGATTATAAATGGCCGTAGAACGTGAGAGTGACGCAAAACCTGCAAATGAAGAAGGTAGTGTACGCGCGAATATCGACAGCTTTGCACGGCTGATGAAGGATATCGCCGCAACCGGAGAAGAAGGCCAAAGTTTCGCCAGAGACATAATGAACCATATTGCATACACTGTAGAACAAAGTCTTTCGCATGAAGATCGTGAAGCTGTCGAACGGATCAGACGAAAAAGAGAAATGATGAATGCTTAGGATGAAAGATTAAGATCCTTTATCTTAAGCTGGATGGCTCCGTTGCCGCTGTAGCGGTCTTCGGAAATATTATAGACAAGGTCAACCAGATATCCCGGACGCAAAAGCGCACGCTTTTCGCCCATTCTAAATGCGATTGCCGAAAAACCATCTGCCTGAAGCTTGAGATGCTCACCGGCTGCACCCACTAACCGAATGTCTTCAAGCAGCATTTTGCGTGTCAAAAAAACCGGTTGGGGATTTGCAACCCCGAACGGCTCAAACATTTCAATTGTCTTTAAGGTTTGGGGATTAATGTCCTCTTTTTCCAGTTCGCATTCGACAGATATATTCTGGACCAAAAGGTCATCTGTGATTCTTTCTCTTCCGAAATCCTTAATTTTTTGGGAAAAAGCCTCAATGTGTTCGGTTTTGATTGAAAACCCGGCTGCCATTGGATGACCTCCCCCGTCTATTAAATACTCGCTTGAAAATCTAATCGCATCAACGATATTGAACCCCGCAATGGAACGGGCAGATCCTTTGGAAACGGTTTTTCTTCTGGAAATAACAACCATCGGCTTCTTATAATTTTCAACCAGCCGGGAAGCCACCAACCCGATTATCCCTTCGTGCCACTCGTCGTGGACGACTACACCAACTGCATCCTCTTCATTTACCATCCCCAGCGCCGATTCTATCGCCTTTGCAGTCAGGCTTTGCCGACGGGTATTTGTTTTAGAAAGAAGACTTGCTAATTTTTCTGCCTGATCCTGGGTTTTTGCACACAAAAGCCTTAAAGAGTCCATGCCGTTTTCGATCCGGCCCATGGCGTTAATTCTCGGTGCCAGAATAAAGCCAATTTCAAAAGTGCCGACTTTGCTATTGATGCCGCTTGCCTTAATCAAAGCTTTTATTCCGGGCCTTTTGCTTTTTGCAATTTTTTCAAGGCCGATTTTGACAATTGCCCTGTTTGCACCCACCAAAGGCACCAAATCTGCGATAGTTGCGATCGCCGCCAACTCTAACCTGTCGGCAACCTTATCCTTAGATTCCCTCTTGAGATTTTGGACTAATTGCCAGCAAAGCCGCCAGGAAACGCCTGCTCCGCACATTTCTGTTGTATGGACAATTGCATATGCCCTCGGCAGTTTTTTGGGTAAAAGGTGGTGATCGGTAATTACAACATCGATCCCCAGTTTTTTTGCAAAATCAACCTGCTCTGTTGCGGTTACCCCGTGGTCAACGGTAACAATAAGCTTGACTCCCCTTTTGGCAAGCTCGGAAATGGCATCTGTCGAAAGCCCATATCCTTCTTTCACTCTGTCCGGAACATAAGGCATGACATCTGCCCCCAAATCGTGCAAGGTTTCCCAAGCAATCGCCGTTGCGCAGATGCCGTCGGCATCATAGTCGGAATAGACGATGATTTTTTCGCCTGTCTTGATTGCCTTATCGATCCTTGCTATCGCCTTCTCAATATCGCTAACCTTAACCGACAAAATTTGTTCGAATTTTGGGTTTAAAA
>Ga0209210_1002657_pt1 | contig 12800 bp, 6 predicted proteins | sample RifGroA1_FD_183991 | JGI IMG/M metagenome (GOLD analysis project Ga0209210, IMG submission 183991) | Contaminated groundwater microbial communities from Rifle, Colorado, USA - Rifle Groundwater A1 (SPAdes) (version 2) | ecosystem: Environmental > Aquatic > Deep subsurface > Groundwater >...
TTGCTCGTTCAACCGGAGTTTCCTTTACTGCTCAAGAATTGAAGGGTAAAAAAACTTTTGGTGCCAAAATTATTCCCGGCCGTGGAGCTTGGATCGAGCTCGAGACTGATTTGGACGGGACGTTATACGTGCGCATTGACCGAAAAAGAAAATTTCCCGTTACCACTCTTTTACGCGCTTTTCTGCTTCCTGGGGCCGGCGGGATTGTGTCAAATGACAAGATTTTAGCTCTTTTTAATGCTATTCCCGAGGCCAAACATTATCTTGAAAAGACTTTGATAAAAGATCATACCACCACTCTCGATGAGGCTTCCATCGAAATTCATAAGCGTTTGCGCGACGGCGATTTGGCCGCGGCGGAGAATGCCCGTGAATTCGTGCGCTCAATTTTTGACAAGGAACGCTACGACCTTTCTCGTGTTGGACGTTTTCGATTCAACAACCGTTTTGGCCTGCCTACTCGCCTCGCTGAAGCTCCGGCGCAGCGGGCCGGCAAGGCAGGCATCAAAGAGACCTCGAAAGAGATTGAACGTCGGACCCTCTCACTTTCCGACCTTGTGATCATCATTTCCCACATCATTCATCTCAATGCCACTCCCGGCGCTATGGAGGATGATATTGACCATTTAGGTTCTCGAAGGGTGCGTCTTGTGGGAGAACTTTTCCAACAGAAGATTCGTGTCGGTATGGCTCAAATCAAGAGAAATATCCAAAACAGAATGTCCACTATTGATACTAATGTTACTTTGCCAGTGCAATTTATCTCTCCCAAACCGCTTCAAGCGAGGATGAAAGAATTCTTCACCACTAACCAACTCTCGCAATTTGCCCAACAAGAAAATTCCTTGACCGAACTGGAACATCTTCGCACGGTTTCCGCTCTTGGTCCGGGTGGTCTCAATCGCGCTCGCGCCGGTTATGAAGTGCGCGACGTCCATCCTTCGCATTACGGCCGCCTCTGCCCAATTCAAACCCCGGAGGGTCCAAACATCGGTCTCATTTTGCGGTTATCCGCGTATGCTCGCGTTAATGAGTTCGGAATGATCGAGACTCCTTATGCCACGGTTTCGGACGGTAAAATTACTGGAGAAATTAAATATCTGAATGCTCTCGAAGAAGAAAACTCGATTATTGCTCATGCGGCGACTCCTGTCGAAGAAGGTGAGCTAATTCCTGAAATGGTGGAAGTGCGTGTTAAGGGAGCGCCGCAAACATTGCCTAAGGGCGAGGTGAATTTAATAGATGTGGCGACCAATCAGGCATTCTCGATAGCGACCTCGATGATTCCGTTTCTTAATCATGACGATGCCAATCGAGCGCTCATGGGTTCAAATATGCAGAAACAAGCCACCCCGTGCATCATCCCGGAAATGCCCTTGGTGGCTACCGGTATTGAAGAAGTGGCCATTCGTGATACCGGCCGTATTATTTTCTCAAACGTTGATGGCGAAGTCTCTTACGCGGACGGTAAATTAATTGAAGTGAAGGACAACAAGGGCGCTATTCATAAATTTCCATTGGTCAATTTCTCCATGACCAATGGCTTTACCACTTTTCATCAAAGGCCTTCAGTGGAGTCGGGACAAAAGGTCAAGAGAGGCACGGTTCTGGCTGATTGTTCCTCCTCATCTGGCGGTCAGATGTCTATTGGTCAGAATGTTTTAGTGGCGTTTATGTCTTGGTCGGGAGCTAATTACGAAGATGCCATTATCATCTCCGAACGTCTAGTGGAAAAAAGCAAGTTTACCTCGATTCATATTGAGGAGTTTACCGTAAATGTCAGAGACACCAAACTTGGACCGGAGATGACCACTTGCGATATTCCAAACGTCGGAGAATCAAAACTTAAAAACTTGGCTGAAGACGGTGTTATCAGAGTGGGCGCCGAGGTGCGCCCCGGCGATATTTTAGTAGGTAAAATTACTCCCAAGGGTGAATCTCAGCTGACCCCCGAAGAACGCCTGCTCCGTTCACTTTTCGGTGAAAAAGCCCGAGACGTCAAAGATACTTCTAAGCGTATGGAGGGAGGTAAACGAGGCAGAGTTATTTCTGTGCAAATCTTTACCCGCGAGAAGGGAGACAAGCTTGATTCGGGAATTTTGAAACAAATCCATATTCAGGTGGCGCAATTGAGAAACGTATCCGTGGGTGACAAGTTGGCCGGTCGACATGGCAACAAAGGTGTTATTTCCAGAATTTTGCCGGTTGAAGATATGCCCTACATGCTCGATGGCACTCCCATTGATGTGATTCTTACTCCTTTGGGCGTTCCGTCTCGTATGAATCTGGGTCAAATTCTGGAAATGCACCTAGGTTTAGCGGCGCACACTCTTAATTATCAGGCGATTGTGCCTCCATTTGCCGGTGCGACCGAAGATGAGATTAAAGCAGAGCTTGTCAAGGCAAACTTTAAAGAATCAGGTAAGGTAAAACTTTTTGACGGTCGCACGGGCGAGCCATTCAACCAAGAAATCGCTATTGGATACATGTATGTTCTCAAACTTCATCATATGGTTGAAGATAAGATACACATGCGCTCGATTGGTCCTTATTCTCTCATTACGCAACAACCTTTGGGGGGCAAGGCTCAAAATGGCGGTCAACGCTTCGGAGAGATGGAAGTTTGGGCGCTTCTTGGTCACGGGGCAAGTCACACTTTACGTGAAATGTTAACTATTAAGTCCGATGATATTCTCGGCCGCTCCGCCGCCTTTGACGCGATCGTTAAGGGAGAGAAAATTCCCGAACCGCATCTGCCGGCCTCCTTCAACGTGCTTTTGAGTAATCTTCGCGGTCTGGCTTTGGATGTGGAATTGAAAAAGAAACCGGATAATCCTCCCAACAATGAATAATTACAAAACGAAAGCCACTGTTGTCAAAGAATTTGATGCTATAAGCATTAAACTGGCTTCTCCTGATCGGATCAAAGAGTGGTCGCATGGCGAAGTGACTAAACCGGAGACCATCAATTATCGCACTCAAAGAAGCGAACGTAACGGTCTTTTTGACGAGAAGATCTTTGGACCGGATAAAGATTTTGAATGTTATTGCGGCAAGTATCGCGGTATCCGATATAAAGGTATTATCTGCGAGAAGTGCGGTGTTGAGATTACACGTTCCATCGTGCGGCGGGAGCGTATGGGTCATATAGAACTAGCTACTCCGGTGGCCCATATCTGGTTTTTAAAAAATGTGCCATCAAGAATTTCTCTGGTGATGGGTATTCCCGTATCAGATCTTGAAAAAGTTATCTATTTTGCCGGCTATATTGTTACCAGTGTCTCAGAAACGGAAAAAGCTCGAGTTCTTAAGGATCTGGAATCCGAATTCAAGGCCAAGGTAAAGACTCTCCAAGATGAAAAAAGCAAATTGGCTCTTAAAGAATTGGCGCTTGCCACCAGGCGCGATATTGAAGCTCTGGTGCCGGGTCGAGTACTGAATGAAGTTGAATACCATCGTTCGAGTGTGAAGTACCCGACCATCTTTGAAGCGGGTATCGGCGCGGAAGCAATTTATAATATTTTAAAAAATATTGATCTTGAGAAACTCTTACGAGAACTTAAGACGAAACTTGAACATTCTCCCTCAACCGAGGTCGCCAGGCTAAACAAACGCATCTCGACTGTTCAGTGGATGATTAATGCCGGCAATAGGCCGGAATGGATGTTTTTGATACGTATTCCGGTCATTCCACCGGCTATTAGGCCGATGGTACCTCTCGATGGCGGGCGCTACGCCACGTCTGATGTTAATGACCTTTATCGTCGTGTTATCAATCGCAATAACCGTCTCAAAAAGCTTAAAGAAATAAGCGCTCCGGACGTTATTTTGCGTAATGAGAAAAGAATTCTTCAAGAAGCGGTCGATGCTCTCATAGACAATACCATTCGACACTCAAACATTTCCGGCAATCAGTCTCAACGCCGGCCACTCAAATCATTGTCCGACAATCTTAAGGGTAAAAGAGGTTTGTTCAGACAAAATCTTTTGGGAAAACGTGTGGATTATTCTGGCCGCTCGGTTATTGTGGTTGGTCCGGAATTGAGGCTTCATCAATGCGGCCTTCCCAAACACATGGCTCTGGAACTTTTCAAACCGTTCATTGTTTCCGAACTTCTGAAACGCGAGCTTGCTTATAATATCCCCGGTGCCCGCCGGCTCATCGAAGATGCCCTCCCGGAAATTTGGGCCATTCTGGAAGAAGTGATTCGCGGCAAATATGTGCTCTTAAACCGTGCCCCGACACTGCATCGCTTAGGTATTCAGGCCTTTCAACCGGTGCTGATTGAGGGTAACGCTATTCAACTTCATCCATTAGTTTGCACCGCTTTCAACGCGGACTTTGATGGTGATCAGATGGCTGTTCACGTGCCACTTACTGTTGAGGCTCAAGCTGAAGCGCGTTTAATAATGGCGGCGGACAAAAATATCTTAAAACCAGGCAACGGCGAACCAACAATATCTGCCAAGTTACTTGATATTGTCCTCGGCACTTTCTGGATGACGCGCACTATTCCGGGCGAGAAAGGTGAGGGGAGATATTATTCCAGTCCGAACAGCGCCATCACCGCTTATGAATTCGATGTTGTCAGTTTGCGTGCGAAAATTTCCGTCCTACCGACCAATACGGAGCGGTACAAGCATTTCGAAGGAAAGGTGTTTGAAACTTCTGTCGGGCGGCTTCTCTTTAACGGCATTTTACCTTCAGATTATCCTTTTCTTAATCACGAGATGAGCAGGAAGAAAATGTCCGAGCTCGTTGATGATTTGATAGATCGTTACGGTATTGAGAATATTCCATCGATTATGGATAAAGTCAAAAATTTCGGTTTCCATTATGCCACTATTTCCGGAGTGACTTGGGGGCTTAGTGATGTCAATATCCCGTCGGATAAGAAGGATATCATTGATAAGGGCCGCTTGGCTGTGAATGAGGTTGTAGGCCAATATCGGGAAGGTCTTCTCTCCGAACATGAACGCATCATCAAGTCGGTTGAAATCTGGCAGGGAATTAAATCAGAAGTCGAACAACTTATTCCAGGTACCCTTGGCGTCAACGATTCCGTTTATGACATGACCTATTCGGAAGCCAGAGGCTCTCTCAGCAATCTCAATCAAATGGTTGGTATGAAAGGTATCATTCAAAATGTCGCGGGTGTCGCCCTCGAGTTTCCCATCCTGTCATGTTATAAGGAAGGATTGACTCCATTGGAATATTTCATCACTACTCACGGTAGTCGTAAGGGCTTGACCGACACCGCTCTCAATACTGCCAAGGCGGGCTATTTGACCAGAAGACTTTTTGACGTGGCACAAGACGAAATTGTCACCGAAGAAGATTGTGGTACTAAAGAAGGCACGTTTATTCATAAGAAAACAGCTTCTGGTATTGAGATGCCATTGTCAAAAAATATTAAGGGTAGGTTTCTCGCTGCGGATCTCTCTGGTAATGATGGAGTCCTTTTGTTTAAACGCGGACATCTTATTACCAAAAAGGACGCTGAGATAGTAGATAAGGATTCGGTCGAGTCAGTACTAGTACGCTCGCCACTTGCCTGTAAGTCGATACACGGTTTATGCGTGAAGTGTTACGGTGTTGACCTCGGTAATAATAAGCCGATTGAATTAGGAGAAGCGGTCGGTACTGTTGCTGCTCAAGCCATTGGAGAGCCAGGCACCCAGCTTACTATGCGTACTTTCCACGCCGGTGGTATTGCTTCGGCTGGCGGTGATATCACTGCCGGTTTGCCACGTGTCGAAGAAATATTCGAGAAGCGTAAGCCTAAAGCACCAGCGGTAATTAGCCATCTTGACGGAGTAGTCACTGAAATAAAGGTGCTCGGCCATGACCGACTTATCGTGGTCACGCCAGAAGCCGGCGAGGTGAAGGGCAAGAAACTCGACAACGAATACACTGTTCCGGTCTCGAGATCCCTCTTGGTGAAAGTCGGCCAGAGTGTCAAAAAGGGCGACATTATGACTGACGGTTCGGTAGATTTGGATGAACTCTTTCGTTACGCCGGTCGAGAGAAAACAGAGAATTATATTATTCATGAAGTCTCGAAACTCTACGAACTTCAGGGCGCGGCGGTGTCTCATAAACATATTGAACTTATTGTGCGCCAGATGTTTGCTCGTCGTAGAATCAGAAATCCCGGTGATACAAGTTTTACTCACGGTGATATCGTCGAAGTCTCTGAATTTATTAGAATTAATAATCTAATGAAAGAGAAGGGTCTTGAGGAGGCGACGGCTGAAGCAATCGTCATGGGTATTACGGAAGTCTCGCTTTCTCGCTCGAGCTTCTTGTCTGCCGCTTCGTTCCAGCATACGCCTCGGGTGCTGATTCAAGCCGCTATCAGAGGCGCTGAAGATGAACTAGTTGGTTTGAAGGAAAATGTTATTATTGGCCGTCTGATTCCGGCCGGCACCAGTTTCAAGGGTGGTTATAAAGAAAAACTGATATGCGAGGCGATGTTGACACAATCAAAGAACGATTGAATATCACTGAGATAGTCTCTGGATATATCAAACTGGAAAAAGCCGGAACGAGTTTCAAAGCCCGCTGCCCGTTCCATAATGAAAAAACCCCGTCCTTTTTTGTATCACCGGCGCGTCAAAGTTTCTACTGTTTCGGTTGTGGCGCCAAGGGGGATATTTTTACCTTTGTGGAAGAAATGGAGGGTTTGGATTTTCGTGGAGCCTTAAAATTGTTGGCGGAGAAGGCCGGTGTGGAAATCAAATATCAGGCGAGCGGTGAATCAAGGGCCGAGAAAGACGAGGTTCTGAATGTTCTGGAACAAGCCGCCAAGTTTTTTGAAAAAGAGTTGGCCGATCATCAGCCGGCGCGTCACTATCTTGCTTCCAGGGGGATCAACGAAGAAACGGTGAGAAGTTGGCGTATCGGTTATGCGCCGGCCGAATGGCGTGCTCTCCGCGAATATATGAATAGTCTTGGACACAACGACACCGTCTTACTCAAGGCGGGACTGATCAAGAAATCCGGCGACGATGCGAAGGGTAAGGAATCCTACGATGTTTTTCGTGACCGCGCCGTTTTTCCATTTGCAGATTCGAATGGTTCGATCATTGCTTTCTCCGGTCGGGCCCTTGATAAAAAAGTGGAACCCAAGTACTTGAATAGTCCCGACACCGCCCTCTTTACCAAAAGCGAGGTGTTGTACGGCTTAGATAAGGCCAAAGATCAGATTCGTAAAAAAGATTACGCCGTTCTGGTGGAAGGACAGGTAGATTTGGTGCTCTCCCATCAATCTGGAATCAAAAACTCCGTAGCTTCTTCGGGTACGGCTTTTACTCGCATGCATCTTGAGCGTCTTAAACGATTTTCCTCTCGGATAATCATCGCCTTTGATGGAGATCCGGCGGGAGAGAAGGCGGGAGAGAGGGCCAGTATTCTCGGTCTTTCTTTGGGTCTGGAAGTAAAAGTGGCGAAGCTACCGGTAGGTCTTGATCCGGCGGAAATCATCAAGAAAGATCCTCAAAAGTGGAAAGATATTCTGCGAGAATCACTTCCGGCCGTGGAATTCTTCTTCAGTAAAATTGAGGAAAAAGAAAAAGATTCAAGAAAGCTTGGCAAACAGGTTGAAAGGAGAATCTTACCGATGATTCAACTTATTGAAAGCGCTATTGAGCGATCCTATTTTATTTCGATGTTGGCGAAGCGCACAGGCATAAAGGAAGCAGTTCTTTGGGAAGATTTGAAAAAAGTCAAAAGAGCCGACGTTTCTCAAGAGTCGGATTTTTGGGACTCAAAAGGGTCTGGCCTTAATGCAAAGGAAGCACCTCATCTCACACAACGGGAACAGATTGAAGAACGTTTGGCTGAAATCAAATTATGGCGCCGAGAATTGCCCGAATCTATATCGGAGACACTTACTCTTAAGAAAGAGGAATCAGAACTCGCGGATAATCTCTCCGGCCTTCTATTACGCGATAATCTTAGCCGTTTACTCTCGGAGCTTTCGCGCGCCGAAGTGACCAAGGATGGCAAATTGATTACGTCTCTGACTCGCGAGATCCAAGGAGTGCACGTCCAAATGAATGCTCTGGAGAAAAAGAAAAAAATGTTGTAGAATAGAGAATCTTTTAATTTTAATAATGAGAAAAAATAAACAAAAAAAGAAAAAGTCCAAGAAGATTGCCAGAAGACAGCCCAAGAAAAAGTCTGCTTCAAAGAGAATTCGTAAGATAAACAAAAAACAAAAAACAAAAATCAGATCGTTAACCAAAAAGAAAATCGACGAGGTGCTCAAAATGGAACGTCTAACCGCGCGGGGCAAGGAACGCGGTTTTGTCACTTATGGCGAAATTCTGAAAGAATTTCCCACTATTGAAACCAATATCATCTTTCTTGATGAGTTGTATGAAAAACTTCACACTCTCGGTGTTGATATTCTTGAAGAAGGCGGATTATTGGAAATGCCCAAAGAGGAAATTGACAAACATTATACCTATTCAAGAGGCGATTCATCGTACGATTCTATCCAAATGTATCTTAGGGAAATCGGTCAGTATCCTCTCATTGCTGGCTCGATGGAAAAAGAATTGGCTAAAAGAATCGAAAAGGGAGATGAGGATGCTAAAAACTTGCTGATGAAGGCCAACCTTCGCTTAGTGGTTTCAATCGCCAAGAAATATGCCAATCGCAGTCCGGACCTTACCTTGCTTGATCTGATTCAAGAAGGAAATCTGGGATTACACAAGGCGGTAGAAAAATTTGATTGGACCAAAGGTTTCAAATTTTCCACCTACGCGACCTGGTGGATCAGGCAGGCCATTACTCGCGCCTTAGCCGATCAATCACGCACTATCCGTGTACCGGTGCATATGGTCGAAACCATTGCCAAGTATAAACAGGTTGTCAGGCGTCTCACTCAAGATCTTGGTCGGGAACCTTTACAAGAAGAAATCGCCTTGGAAATGAATTTAGATGTGGAAAAGATTTATCAGATCGAGAAAATCGACCAATCCACGGTCTCTCTCGAGAGTCCGGTGGGTAATGACGGTGAAGATGACAAAAGCAAGCTGGGAGATTTCCTGGCGGATGACAAGATTCTTTCTCCGGATCAGGATTCTTCGCGACGCATCGTTTCCGACCAGGTGCGCGAAATTTTAGGCGATCTGCCTCCCAAAGAGAGGAAGATTTTGGAAATGCGTCATGGACTCTTGGATGGCTATACTCATACTCTGGAAGAAGTGGGTAGGGTTTTTGGTGTTACTCGTGAACGTATTCGCCAGATAGAAGCCAAAGCGCACGAAAAGATCCGCCAGCATGAAAAAATCAACAGGTTGCGAGGATACTAGAAATTAAAAATGAAAAAGGCCGACAACATTGTCGAGCCTTGGAGTTAGGAACGTGAACCGGTAGCTAGATTGCCGGTTCACGTTCCCGGCGGACCCAGACTAATCGTGCCGGATATGCAGTAGGGTGATTCGTAATCCATTGCACGAAATCTGGGGAGTGGTGAGGCATCTCCACATTTTTTTCAAATCGGATTCAGGCGGTGGGATCTAGCTCCCGCCGGTTGTCTGCAGATATTATCTACAAAACCGATTTGGCCTCGTCGACCCGTTCTGCGACATTTGTGACGGCGAATGTCGCAGCGGTCGATTTGTCTACTTACATCTTATCACATACTTATTATAAAGTCAATGATTTTGGGAATTTGTAAAATATGGCTAAAAATCGAGTTTTTATAGTATTATGGAGACAATGGTAATTTCCAAATCAGAATTCATGATGTTTCTTAAACACCCGGCGTGGTTGTGGCTTAAGAAGTACGACAAAGAAAAACTACCTCTACCGGATAAGGGTTTGCAGGCGCTTTTCGACGAAGGCATGCTTTTTGAACAATATGCCGAGAAACTCTTTCCCAAGGCCGCCAAACTTGGTTATAAAAATGGTAGCGATTTTAGTGGTACCAAATATTATGCCTTGCCGGAACTTACTGCCAAAGAAATTAAAAAGGGAACAGGAGTTATTTTGCAAGGCAGAGTTGAGACCAATTTCTCCGAAGAGGGTAATATCACCTCTATTTTTGATGTTTTAGAAAGAGTGGGTGATCATGTTTATGACTTATATGAAATTAAATCTTCCGCTAACGTCAAACCGGAACACATTCCGGACCTAGCTTTTCAAACCATTGTGCTTGAACGGGCGGGACTTGTTGTCCGTCGCATGTATGTCCTTCATGTGAACAACAAATATGTCAGGCAAGGAGAGGTTGACCCGTCCGGCATTAGCGCAAAAGACGATGTCACGGACGAGGTGCGTGAGAGTTTGGATGAGACGCGCGAGAATATTACAAGAGCTTTCAAGGTTCTCCAGCAAAAAGAAATGCCGGATCTTTCCCCACGCCATCTGACACGCGGTGGAGAAATATTGGATGAATGGCTGGAAATTTTTCAGACGATCAAAGGAAAACTGCCTCGCTATAGTATTTATAAACTCTACAGTTCAGATCCTAAAACACTGGCTTGGCTCGAAGATAATGGCATAGAGCTTTTGGATGAGATTCCACTTGACGGCCCGCTGATAGAAAAACAATTGAGGCAAGTAGAAGCCATGAAATCTGGCACCCAGCATATTAATAAAGAAGAAATTAATAATTTTATCAATGCTCTGGAGTATCCACTGCATTTCTTGGATTATGAAACGATGGCCGGTGTCATACCGGCCTTTGACGGATATCGGCCGTACCAGCAAATACCTTTCCAATACTCTCTTCACATTCTGGATAAACCGGAAGGTAAATTGACGCACAAAGAATTTTTACATACGGAAAATAGTGATCCGGTGCCATCGCTTCTTAAACATCTCCAAAATGATTTTGCTGGCAAAGGCCTGCCTGCCGGTAGACAGGGTTCTGTCATTTCGTGGTTTATGACTTTTGAGAAAAATAGAAATATAGAGATGGGTAAGATGCATCCCGCATATGAAAAATTTCTGTTCGGTGTTAATGAGAGGATGGTTGATCTAATGGTCCCGTTTTCCAAGGGGTGGTTTGTAGACAAAGATTTTTTTGGCAAAGCTTCGATCAAGCTGGTTTTGCCGGCTCTTCTGCCTGAATTTAGTTATAAAGAACTTAATATTTCTGACGGCGGGCAAGCTCAACGCGTATGGATGCAGACGATATTGCAAGGCAAAAATCAAAATGAAAAAATCAAAATTATTGAGGATTTAAGAAAATACTGCGCCCTAGACACTTATGCCATGTATGCCATTCTTAAATATCTTGAAGAAAGAGTCTAGCGTTACTTGAGCAGTCCGTCGATTTTGGTTTTGACCATGGTTAGCGGTTCGGCTCCGTTGATTAATATTTTCTGCCCGTCTCGAGTCACAATAACGGAGTAAGGAGTGCCTAGCGCGCCTGCTTTGATTGCTTCTTCGACACTTTTCTTCACCAATTCGGCGTATCTACTGCTGGATAGACAGGCATTAAAGGCGTTTCCATCAAGTCCTATTGCCGTTGCTATTTTCGGTAATTCGTTTGGGTCAAGCGAGTTATTGGAGTTGGTGGTTTCAAAAATTTTATCAAGATATTTCCAGAACGCCTGATTGCCGCCAAGTTCAGCCGCGCATTCCGTCGCTTCCGCCTCCTTTGATGCTTTGGAATGTAATTGAGCGATCGGGAAGTGCCTGTAAACCCAAGCCACTTTACCATCATAATTTTGTACCACTTCTTTCATTGTCTTATGGAAAGTTTTACAGAAGGGACATTCGGTGTCCGAATATTCAATTATTACCAATTCTGCATTTCTGTCTCCAATGATATGATCCTTTTCTGTCACGGAGACAAGATTGATATCTACCGCTTGAGTATCAGTGTTGTTGGCGATTGGTGTTGGATTGCTCGAGCCGACGCCGAAGTAAATTGCTGCGGCGACTAAACCACCCGCTACTATTATGGCCAACGGTATAGTAAATGTGTTTTGTTGATTTGGTTCCATGATTTTGTGTTAAGTTTACATCATAACATTTAAAAATTCAAAATGGTAAGGAGAATGTGAGCTTGTGATTGTTTGACTTTTCCCATTCTGAAGTATCTAACTTAATTTTGTTGAGCGCGTTACCCTCTTTGAATGTAAGTGAATTATTAACGAGAGCGTAGTCGTAAAGTTCTTTGGTGAGCTTAACGTCGTTTAGACAATAAGCCCGAACCTTCTCTACGTCGCCGACTTTCCACCAGGTAATGGCATCGTCACCGTGGCCCGTTTTATTTTTACCCAAGGTGCCTTCCGCCAGCTGATCAAGACGCATTCGGCGTCCGTAAGAATCTTTTATCTCTTTTAAAATATCCAGACTTCTTATTTTTATCAAATCTCCCGGGTAATATTTATTGAGAAGCGGGATATCAAAATGGTCGGAATTGAAACCGATGAGCATATCAGCTCGTTCAAGTATCGGCCAGAGTTTAGGTAATTCTTCTTCCACGTAAGAATAATAAGAATCAGTCAGAGAATCATAGATAGCTACCAGGGCAATATCTAAAAGAGTCGGATCATTCTTACCGACATCCTGAAAGAAGTTTTTCGTTTCTATATCAAGGACTACTTTACGCATATGGTCCTAATTTGTGTGTCTCAAGAAAATCACGAATAGTGATATCTCCCATACCAAAACCTACTGCAGGAATTGGCTCAGCATCAAACATTTCAAGCAGATTATCATATCGTCCTCCGCCAGCTAGAGCGCGCCCGTTTTCTTTGCTTATATCAAAGATTTCAAAAACTACACCGGTGTAGTAAGTTTGTCCTCTGGCTAAAGTAGGGTCAAAGAC
>Ga0209210_1002658_pt1 | contig 12794 bp, 13 predicted proteins | sample RifGroA1_FD_183991 | JGI IMG/M metagenome (GOLD analysis project Ga0209210, IMG submission 183991) | Contaminated groundwater microbial communities from Rifle, Colorado, USA - Rifle Groundwater A1 (SPAdes) (version 2) | ecosystem: Environmental > Aquatic > Deep subsurface > Groundwater >...
AGGGGATCCTACAGGAAAAATTGAGGTTTCCAATTATAAAAATTTGGAGAGGATTGAAACTAATTTTGTTCGCGGAGGAATGTGCCTTATTTTTTCTGAAGGACTTGCGCAGAAAGCGGCAAAGGGATTTCGATTATTAAATGGAGTCAAAAAAAAAGGATTCAATGCAACAGGTTTTGATTTTCTAAAAGAATATATTGAGCTTCATGAAAAAAGAGACAAGGGAAAAAAAGAAAATTCTCCGACGTACATCAACGATTTGGTTGCTGGAAGGCCTGTGTTTGGACATCCTTCCAGAAGCGGCGCATTCAGATTCAGATACGGAAGGGGAAGAACGAGCGGATTCAGCGCAGCTTCCGTGCATCCTGCGACAATGACGATAACAGACGGGTTTATTGCGATAGGAACGCAGATGAAACTTGAAAAACCAACGAAAGGCTGCGCAGTAACTTCATGCGACATGATTGACGGACCGATTGTCAAACTTTTTAACGGAAGCGTAAGAAAATTAACCAACGGGGGCGAGGCGAAAAAAATTTATAATAATGTTGAGGAAATTATTTATCTGGGAGACATTCTTTTTCCATTCAGCGACGTTGCAAACAGGAATTCTGTTCTTTTAAAACCAGGTTATGTTGAAGAATGGTGGCATCTTGAGTTGGAAGAAAAGGACGCAGAATTTGCGAAAGAAACAAATCCCTTCAAAATCTCTTTTGAAACGGCAGTTGAAATAAGCAGAAACTTTAATCTTCCGCTGCATCCGAAATTTATTTTTTATTGGACGGAAATTTCAAAAAATGAACTGCTTGCATTGGTGGAATGGATGAGGCATGCAAAACTTTCCGGAAAAATAATTCTGCCTTATACAAAAGGCGAACAAGAAAAATTTTCACACGGCAAAAGGGCGTTGGAACTTCTGGGAGTAGAGCATGAATTAATCATAGAAAATGTCATATTGTCGGAAGAAAACAGCAAGGCGTTTTTGACCAACCTTGGAATTGACGCATCTGTTTTGGATTCAGAAAATTTTTCCATAAAGGATGCATTGAATTCTGAAAAATTCAGTTCTGAAAAAAGCGTTTTGGAAATTATAAATGGTTTTTCCGAATTTGAAATAAAAGACAAGGCGGGAGATTTTATAGGCGCAAGAATGGGAAGGCCGGAAAAAGCCAAGCTAAGAAAACTTATCGGAAGCCCGAATCTTCTTTTTCCCGTCGGAGCTGAAGGCGGAAGATTAAGAAGCTTGAATGCCACCGTGGAAGTCGGGAAAGTTCAAAGCACTTTTTCATCTTTCAAATGCCCGCAATGCGCAAAAGAAACAATTTATCCTTTATGTGAAAATTGCAACTTAAAAACCAACAAGGTTTTTTTCTGCTATGACTGCAGAAATTCCTATGAAACTATCTGCGAGATTCATCAGAAAGGACAGCCCTTCTCAAATGTTTCAATTGATGCAAATCATTATTTCAAAAAATCTGTTGAAAAACTCGGACTTTCTGCTTCTGAAATTCCTGCTTTAATCAAGGGTGTAAGGGGAACTTTTAATTCAGAGCATAATGTGGAACATATTGAAAAAGGAATTTTGCGGGCGATGTATGACCTTCAAGTTAACAAGGACGGGACGATAAGATATGATGCGACTGAACTGCCACTTGTCGCTTTCAAGCCAAATGAAATTTCGGCAAGCGTGGAAAAACTAAGGCAAATAGGATATACTCATGACGCTTTTGGAAAGAAGCTTGTTGACAAGGAACAAATTCTGGAACTTAAACCTCATGACATTATTCTTCCTTCATCTGAAGATTCGCCCGATGAAAGGGCAGACGATGTTTTCATAAAGATAAGCAATTTCATTGATGACTTGCTGGAAAAATTTTACGGAGTAAAATCTTTTTATAATTTAAGAAAAAAAGAAGACCTTATCGGGCAGCTTGGCGTTTTTATGGCTCCACATAATTGCGCCGGCGTAATATGCAGAATAATCGGATTTTCAAACACTCAAGGCGTTCTGGCAAGTCCGTACATGCACGCCGCAGTAAGAAGAGATTGCGACGGAGATGAAGCGGCGGTAATGCTTTTGCTCGATGTCCTCTTGAATTTTTCATTGGCGTTTTTGCCAAAACACCGAGGAGGAACGCAAGATGCTCCGCTTGTTTTGAATGGCAAAATTGATGCGGGAGAAGTTGACGACCAGATTTTAGATTTTGAGCTGACATCCAAATATCCATTAAGCCTTTATCGCCTTGCCGAACAAAGGAAACATTCTTCTGAAATAAAAATTCCAAATGTAAAAATGGCTTTAAAGGAAGGGAAGGATTATTTTACCGGCGTCGGTTTTACTCATGGCACTTCAAATATCAATGAAGGGGTTGTATGCTCTTCCTATAAATCTCTTGCAACAATGCAGGAAAAACTTGCGCATCAAATGGGATTGGTTGAAAAAATCAGGGCGGCCGACACTTCAGATACTGCAAGACTTGTGATAGACAGGCATTTCATCAAAGACATGAAAGGAAACTTAAGAGGATTTTCGACGCAATCCTTCAGATGCGTTGAATGCAATGAAATTTTAAGAAGGCCTCCGCTTTCAGGAACTTGCACTGCTTGCAATGGGAAAATTATTTTCACCGTTAATGAGGGGGGAATAAAAAAATATCTTGAACCAGCAATAGAACTTGCGCAAAAATATAATGTTTCACCATACTTGAAGCAAAATCTTGAGCTTATCAAGAGATATATTGACAGCGTCTTTGGAAAAGAGATGGAGAAACAAGAGGCTTTGAAAAAATGGTTTTGAAAATGGTCTGGAATGACACCCGTTCTGTTCGAGAGCTTCCAAAAGAAATTTTAAAAAATTTTTTAGACATGGCAGATTTTTTATATTTTGATCTGAGCACAAAAAAACTTCATGTCATTTTAATTGATGCGCCTTATAAAAGATTTGAAGGGCATAAGATACGCTCGGTTGCTTCAAGAAATCCATTATAGTATAGGCAGATGCACGAAAACAATCCAAATCTAAAAAGACAAAGGTCTTTGAATTCTTTGGAAAGAATCCGCCAAAAAAAAGATGAATATTTTACAATTTCTAATTCTTGTGTCCATTATCCTTATTTTTATGATGTTTTATTTCGAGGATTCGTGAAAGAAACACTCATTGACGGTTTTTATGATGAAGAATCCCGGACAAACATACCTCCCTTAGAAGAGGTTGCTGATTTTTTTGGAAAGGAACTGGAGAAACAGGAAGCGCTGAAGAAGTGGTTTTGAAAATTTTTGAAATTTTAGACATGAAGAATAATTATTGGATTTTTTATTGAAGGCGGCAATGTATGGATAAAAGAATATAAATTTTTTTAAACTAATCGGATATGCCTTATTATGGGAAGAGACATTACTTATACTGCAAGCGAGTACGAACACACAAAAGGAATATTTCCTTTTCGCACAGAAGTTGAAAAATTCACTTTATTTTCTTTATTGGGAGATGTTCGAGAAAAAAATATTCTTGATGCGGGATGCGGGGAGGGAATTTATTCCAGGGCATTAATAGATCTTGGCGCCTCTCATGTTTTAGGAGTTGATGGAGCGCAAGATTTTATAGATTTAGCAAGGCAAAAAAATAAAGGATATGAAGGAAAAATAGAATATGTTCGGAGTTTTATGCAAGACTTTCCAGGAGAAGGAAATCTAGATTTTGCAGTAGGATCTTATATTCTAAGTTATCCTCAAAGTTTGGAAGAAGCAGTGGACTATTGCAAATCAATATCCTCTCATTTAAAAGAGAAAGGCAAATTTATAGGATTTAATAACAATCCATTCGAAACGTTTAATGGAACCAAATATGCAAAATATGGGTTCAAGAAAGAAATGTCTGGAAATATTGAAGGGGGAAAAGTGATATATACTTTAGAGGGCATGAATAATCCTATAATTAATTTTTATTTAAATCCGAAAACTTATGAAGAAGCATTTAGGAGAGCCGGATTTTCACAATTTAGATGGCAAAGAGTGCTGTTAAATCCTGAAGAAGAGAATAATCCTTATTGGAATGAATTTTTTGAGGGAGAACCTCCCTTTGTCTCTATGATTGCAGAAAAATAAAACAATTCTCCTCCGGAGTTTCTTGGAAACGAGGCAAAATGAAAAATATTTATTTTATTTAAACAAATACAAAATTATCGTCGGCAGAAGCAGGCAGCCCATCATATTCGTTCTTCTCACATTAAATGAAAGGCAATATATTCCCGTCAACGCCGAAACAATGAAGACGCCAAATCCCAAAATTTCAGAAAAAATCAGCACAATAATTGAAATAAAAGACAGCGTGATTATTGACAATGCAGAATAGTTTATTTTTTCCATTTTTGAAGAAAAAATTCTTGCAAGCTTTTCTGCAATGAAAAATGAAATAATTCCTGAAATTAAAATCACGAACATCATCATGATTAATAAATTAATGCTCGGAATTCCGACTATCTCATTGACTGAGGCGGCCGCGCCGGTTCTTGTTTTTGAAATTGCATATAATGCGATAAATGAAAAACTCATTACCAGGACATTTGTCGCTCCAAGCAAAATCAAAAAACCCTTCTTGTTTGTTTTTGAAATCAAATTTCCCATCACCGCCGCCTGCCCCCCGCCGAGCCCCGGAAGGAAACCGCAAACCAGCGAGGCGATTACAGAGCCAAACAATGGCTTCATTAATTTTTCATTTGGCTTTGTAATTTCCTGTTTTGGCATGCTTGTTTTAGCCTTTAGACTTATCAGCAATGTTGAGGCGCCGAAAAGCCCCGTTAATAATGGGAGAAGCGGCTCATTTAATCCGTTAAAATTTAGAACAATTAAACCAAGAGTTCCGGAAATTAAAAATACAATAAATGCCGAAGTTTTTTCCTTTTCTGAAAATATCATAAAAATCACCATTAAAACAAGCAAATGGGGAATTATCCTTTCTATAAAACTGTAAATTTTTGGGATTAAGAAAATTAATGGAACAAACAAAAACAGAAGCATTATTGTTGCCGAAATAGCGCCGTAATTTGCCAGCATTACCGCCTCATAGCCTTTTCCCTCCCTTAGCATTTCGTGTCCCGGGAGAACTGACAGGCTCGTTTCAGCGTCGGGACAACCGAGAAAAATTGAAGGAATAAAATCAACAAAGGAATGCGCGATTGCCATGGCAACGATGAAAATAACGAGGTAAATTGGATTTACGGGAGCAAAAACAGAAAAGGACATAGAAACCAAAATTGCTCCGACAAGATTTATGTGTATTCCCGGAGCGAGTCCTGTAAAGGTTCCGAAGACAATCCCCAGGAACAAAAATAAAAAAATTTCAACGAGCATTTTTCATGAGATTCCTAATTAATAATTTCTAACTTCCCAAAAAACAGTGTCCCTTCCGGTTATTGCCCTATTGCCGACGGGAATTGAGTATGTGCTGAATTCAACAACGCTTGTTGGAAATGTTTCAAGCAATTTCTCCAAATCAGCGTAACTATCAAAATTCATATTTCTTATTAGCGTTTTTTGCGCGCATCTTCCATTTAGTTCTTCGCTTTTTTCAGCAAGCGCCCGATTCATTGGTTTTTTCACATTAGAATAAAGAAGCCAAAACAGGCCGTTATGATACATAACCTCTCCCTGAATTATCAACTTTTCGTCCGGCATGCTTTGATTAAATCCTATCATGTTTTCTGCGATTCCCAATTCTCTGAATTGCCTTATGTGCTCAGGAACTTCTTCTAATTTTAGATTGTATCTTACTTCCTTTCTTGCAACGCCTTTTTTTGAACGCATGCAAACACCATCCCTCCACCCACTTTTTATTATTTCATCATAAGATTTCCAAGTTAATGCCTTATTGCCAAAAATTCCCGCTTCATAAAGCAAATAACATTCAGATTTATCCAATATTTTTCTTGGATTCCTATTCATTATTTCTGTAATTTTATTAATATTCATTCTTTTTTTTGATTAAGACTCTATAAAAAGATTATTGTACGGAAACATTTAATAATTATTTTTGTTCTCTAAAATGATGAATTTTGACGACAAATTGGAATTGATAAAAAGAAACATGGCAGAGATAATTTCCGAGAAAGATTTGATTTTGCTTCTTAAAAAAAAGAAAAGTCCGGTTGTTTATTGCGGATATGAACCTTCCGGAGACATGCATCTTGGACATTTTGTGACAATAACAAAATTAATGGATTTGCAAAAAGCGGGGTTCAAGGTAAAGGTTTTGCTTGCAGACATTCATGCTCTGCTTAACAGGAAAGGGGACGAAGCAAAAATCAAAAAAGAAGTTGAGTCATGGAAGAAAACAATAAAGGCGATTGGACTTAAGGCAGAAGTAATTCTTGGAAGTAATTTTGAATTCAAGAAAGACTATCAGTTTGATGCCATGAGGCTTGCACAACACTCGACGATAAACCGGGGTTTGAGAAGCATGCAGGAAGTTGCAAGGGATTCTGAAAATGCCACAATTTCCCAGATGTGGTATCCGCTTATGCAAATTGCCGACATAAAATATCTTGGCGCGGATGTTGCTCTTGGGGGGCTTGAACAAAGAAAAATTCACATGATGGGGAAAGACATGGCCGGAATTTTGAAGCATAATTTTGTTGCGATGCACACCCCGCTTATAACTTCGCTAAAAGGGTCGGGAAATAAAATGTCAAAAAGCATGGCCGGAAGCGGGATTTCTGTCACAGATTCAAAAGAGGAAATTGAAAAAAACATAATGGCGGCATATTGCCCTGAAAAAAAAGTTGAAGACAATCCCATTTTGCAAATTTCAAAATTGATAATTTTTCCAAGAACAGACAAAATGAGGATAAAACGCCCAGACAAATTTGGCGGAAACATTTCTATTGAAAATTATTCCGAACTTGAGAGAATTTATGCTCAAGGAAAGCTTCATCCCACTGATTTGAAAAAGGCGGTTGCGGAAGAGCTGGAAAAGATAATTGCGCCGATAAGAAAAAAATTTAAATAGATTTTCTTCGTTTGAATTTGACTTATGAATAGGTTGAGAAATTTGGCATTAGCTTGCTTGACTTCCTTATCCGTTTCCAGTTGTGTTGGCATTCCCAGAAGCGATTTGGAAAATTATGCCGAGAATTTGTACGAAAAGGATTTTGCGCATCTGGAAAAAACTCCGAAAGGATTTGAAAGTTATCCTATTGGAACGATATTTCAGTATCGAGATAAAATATGTTTTTTTCTATTTGGGAATAATGTTAATAATATTTGGCCGTCATTTCTTAGACTTGCCAGAGAAAAAATCGGAGCTGAAGAATATAATTTTAGAAAAAAAAGGCATCCTCAAAGAGGAGGGGTGGAGTTTTATAGTCAAAAAGAATTAACAAATACTTGCTTGGAAATTGATTCAAATCCAATTAATGGGAATGGGGACGGCGTTGCCCATCCCGAAGAAATCACGGCTGCGTTGAAATTTTTTCCAAAGACAGATTTAGATAGTTCAAGGCGGGATAATAGAAGATAGCTCTTTAAGACAAATAACTTTTTAAAATTAAAAAACATAAGATTGGAAATGAGAATTAAACCCCGAAATCTGCTTTTGTGCCTTTTAGCGCCGGTTATTTTTTCTTCCTGTTCCGACGAGCTTCGCAGCAGAATAGTTTCATTAAAAGACATTTATGACGGTCAGAATTATACCCATGCTTTTCGCTGGAGGGCGGGACTTCCGCCCAAAGATTGGTGCGCTTTTTTATACAGAGATAAAAGATTGGACACGGAACAAGACGATTGGATGCCTTTTTTTCAAGGGCTTGCTCTTAAAATAGGGGAAGAAGAATTAAATGCCAGAAGAAGAGAAAAAACTCCCGACTATGACAATGAATTGTTTGAAGAAAAGGAGATGGCAAGTTATTGCAGGGAGATTGATGGAACAAGCGTTGAACTTAATTTTAATTTGGACCATCATCAAATCGCCCTTCCGGAAAAAACCAGAAAAAAATTGAACCAATTAATAGAAGGCATTAAAAAAAATCATCCCGGAAGGTCTTTGGATTATATCAATAAATTAAAAATACATTATGATTTTAATTTGTTCTCAACGCCATAAAATATTTATTTTTTCTTTAAATCATGAAACTTGAAAGCATGGGATTTGATTCGGTGGTCATCGGGACATATATGGGCAATGCTGGTTTTTACTATAAAATAATGGACTTGGACATGGATTCCAGAAAAAAAGAAGCCCTTTCATCCATTAAAAAAATCGACGACGGCTTTTTCAAATACGTTCTTTTTGCCCAAACCGGAAAAGATTTTTTATCCTATAAATTAAGAGACAATCTGGAAGAAACCGAGGCGCTTTGCGCTTATATCCCTTTTTTGGGTTCATCGCCCGGAACCATTCTAGAACAGAAAAAAGGAATGGGAAATTTTCTTGAAATTCCAGAAGCGGTCATTGTCAATGACGGGCGGATTTTTGTAGGTGAGGGCTTGTTAAAAGTTTCCGATTTTATGATGAACATCCCTCTTTTAGTTAAAAATACCGGTGAAATTTTCAGGCAATTTGATGTAATTTATAATTAATTTATCTTGTCTTGAACTCAACAATGTCCATGTCTTTCAATTCGTGATTCAAGCCGACTTTTTGTCCGGGAAACTTTGAGCTGGGACCCCAGATTTTTGTTTCCTTGACTCTTTGCGAAAATCCATGCAAAATCTTTTCGGCAAGAATTTTTGCAGTGCTTCCTTTTTCAAGAATCGTCGGCTTGTCGGTTTGTTTTTTTCCAGGCTCCTTGGTGTAAACTCTCAGCTTGTCAAAGCTCTTGAAAATTTTTTCTTTTAATTTTTCTATTCCGTCTTTTGTTTTTGCGGAAATCAAAATGAAATCATATTTCTTGCTTTGCAAACCGGATGAAATTTTTCTTTTTTGCTCTTCAGTCAGCAAGTCCGATTTGTTAAAGACAATCATCTGCTTCCCAACAGTTTTTCCAACTTCTTTTTTTATTTCATCAACTTGCTCCATTTTATCCACTAAAAATAAAATGGCATCTGCCGTGTGGACAATTCCCCTGTTATAATATTCCGATTTTATGGCTGGAATTTCAACAAGCTGTATGTTCATTCCCGAATATGGCATCATTCCTATTTCGGGTCTTCTCGTCGTAATGGGATATTGGCTGATTTCCGGAGATGCCTTTGTCAACACTGAAATTAAAGATGATTTTCCAGAATTTGCAAAACCGACAATCACCGCCTGCATGTCCTCTTTTTTTATTCCCTGCCTTGACGATTTTCCAGACTTCCTTGTTTTTTCCTGCCTTCCAATTTTTGCCTTTAATTTAATATATCTTGTTTTGAGATTCGCCAGCATTTTTTCGGAAGACTTGTGCTTCGGGCACTCGCGAATCATTTCTTCCAAAAAAATTAATCTTTCAGCGTCGGTTTTTGCGTTTAGAAAATTAACTTCCGCCTTTTGATAAAATGGAGATTGATTTGTTGAAGCCATTATTTGCTCCCATTTAGAAATAGAATATGTTAAAAAAACTATTGAATATTATTTGCGGGATAATTCTGCAGAATATTCTGCAGAAAGTTTGCTAAATTCAACGCTAATCATCGAGAAATTCTTTACCCATTGGAGATTTGGATTTTTTATCATTCCCGAAGATATCTCTGCCCTTTGCTTGTTTTGGAATACGCTTTCAATTATTCCGTTATATCTTAACACTGATGATGCTGCACCACTTGCAACCGCTTGCTCTTCATATTTTTTGTCAAATGAAATTATAGAAATTGCGTCATTAACTTCCACGACTTTTCCAGTAAATTCTGCCAATCCCAATGCATCTTTAATTTTTCCAGATATTAAAAGTTCGCCGTCTTTTGCTTCCTGTCTTGAAGTTCTCATGTAGAAAAAATTTCCATGTATTTTTGGCAACTGATAAGGAATGTAGTCCAGCACCTCTCTTTCTAACATTCCAACAACTTTTGAAAAAGATTCTTCCCAAGCCCCAAAATATAAATTTGAAATGGTGCGAACATTCTTAGACATCTTTTTATCCTGAGAACATCTTTTATAAATAATCGTATTTTTTGTTATATATTATGGAAAAAGAAATCTATGACAGAATAACTGAAAAGAAAGAATTTTCACAATTGCCGAAAATAGACGTTGAAAAAGCTTTTTCGCATTTTGAAAAGAGGCAATGCTCAGATGAGGAAAAAATAAGGCTGACAAGAGACTTGCTGAGAAAAATTTTTTCCGCTTTCATAAGCCGTAAAATTTTATCTCCAAAAGATAAAGGCGAAGAATGGATTTTGAGAAAGCACCTTTCAACGCGCGAAAGATTATCTTTTTATGCAGAAGTTTATTCAAGAATTTTAAGAGATGAAAAAAAAGACTTGTCAATAATTGATTTGGGCGCAGGAATAAACGGATTCAGTTATATTTTTTTTGAAAAACTTGGATTGAAACCAAAATATGTTGCTGTTGAAGCCGTAGGACAGCTTGTTGTTTTGATGAACGGCTATTTTAAGAAATTCAAAAAAAATGGCAGGGCGATTCATGCCAGTCTTTTTGAACTTGAAAAAATTAAAAAAATAATTGAAAAGCAGAAAAAACCGAAGATTGTTTTTTTGCTTAAGGCCATAGATTCTCTTGAGATGCTTGAAAGGGATTATTCAAGAAAATTATTGCTTGAAATCGCGCCACTTTCAGAAAAGATTGTTATAAGCTTTGCAACGGGAAGCATGATAAAAAAGACAAAGTTCAGAGCAAAGAGAAATTGGATTATTGATTTTATTAAAGAGCATTTTGAACTGCTTGATGACTTTGAAATTGGCGGCGAAAGGTACGTTGTTTTTAATCATCGCTAAATTTATATAGCATTTCTATTTTTCTCAAATATGAAGTTTGATTTTCATAAAAAGACATTGAAAAATGGAATGGTTGTCCTTTTTGAAAAAAGAAATGTTCCCGTCGTGAGCGTCGCATTTGCTGTTAGAAATGGCGGGATAAACGAGGCATTGCATGAAAAAGGAATTTCACATTTCATTGAGCATATGCTTTACAAGGGCACTCCGACGAGGAGCGCAAAAAAAATTTCCGAGGAAATAGAAAAAAACGGCGGAGTCCTTAACGGGTTTACGGATGAAATGGTTACCGCATATTGGTGCAAGATGCCGAGCAAACATCTCAACATCGCGCTGAACGTTCTTGGAGACATGGTGAAAAATCCGCTTTTTGACGAGAAAGAATTTGAAAAAGAGAGAAAGGTAATTTTTGAGGAGATAAAAATGAGAAAAGACAATCCTGGAATTCACGCGTTGGATAAAATTCAGGAGCTTCTTTATGAAAAACCCCTCGGGTCGCAGATTATTGGAACATATGAAAGCATGAATTCAATAAAAAGGGATTATATGCTAAAAAAGTTCAAGGAAATTTATCAGCCGAACAATATGATACTTTGCGTCGTCGGCGACGCCAATTTTGATGAAATTGTGAAATTTGCCGAGAAGAATTTTGGAAATGGAAGCGGGAAAGTTCCAAAATTTGAAGTTAAAATAAAAAACGAGTCGGAGACTGAAAAAAGAAAAGGAATCGATCAGTCCGTTTTGGTTTTTGCCTATCATGTTCCGCTGCATGAAGATAAAAAAAGCCACGTCGCCGAGGTTCTCAGCACTCTCATGGCAGAGGGATTGTCGTCGAGGCTTTTCACAGAGATAAGGGAAAAAAGAAATCTTGCATATTCAATCGGCGGAGGGGCAAATATAAACAAGGATTTTTCATACAATTACATAAAAATCGGGACGACAAAAGAAAACATTGACAAAGTCAAATCCTTGATTTTGGAAGAATTCAAGAAAGTTGCGAAAAGTCTTGATGAAAAAGAATTGAATCAGATAAAAGAACAAATAGTCGGAAATGAAAATATTTCCATGGAAGATTCTCAAAACCAAATGGTATGCCTACTTTCAAATGAAATTGACGGCAAGGCAGAGGATTTTTACGATTTTGAAAAAAACATTCGCGGCGTGAAATTGGAAGACGTGAAAAAAATGGCAGGCAATGTTGAAAAGGCATACAGCTTTTTTGCACTTGTGCCGGAATAACATTTATTAAGTTATCTTTGTAAGATATCACATGGAAAAAATAATGGATATTTGGCCATGGTAAAGGCAGTTAGATTAGTTGCTTGCTGCATGGAGAGCATGAAATGCCGACAAAGAGTCTCAAATATTTTGTTCGGACTTCCCTATTAATTTCTCAAAATCTGGCTTTGCCGAGGTTTTTCGCTGATAAGAATAGTTTAATGAAAAGAACTTATAATAGATTAATTATAAAATACGGCAGTGGTTTTTACATAACACATTATTTCCGGGAAAAATTTCATTGACAAGGATTCAATAATCTTAAATATCCTATTTGTAAATTTAATTCATGTTCATCGTAAAAGTTCCCGGAATAAATAATCCAGATTCTGAAGGGTGTCAAAGAGCCGGCGAGGCAATAATAAAAGAGCTTAGAAAAATTCAAACCAATGAATCTGGAAAAAATATAGACGCGGATGATTTGGATTTGGAGGAGATTCATCTGGACAATTCCGACTTGAATTTGACGGAAAAACTGATTTACGAAAATTCCTTGGAAATATTTGAGAAAAAACCAAAAACTATTTTTCTCGGAGGAGACCAGTCCGTCAGTTATTCCATTCTAAGGGCATTCAATGATTATTGCAATAATTGCGGGAAGGAGCCATGTTTGATTATTTTTGACGCTCATCCGGATTGCAGGAAAAATGGAAAGC
>Ga0209210_1002659_pt1 | contig 12792 bp, 13 predicted proteins | sample RifGroA1_FD_183991 | JGI IMG/M metagenome (GOLD analysis project Ga0209210, IMG submission 183991) | Contaminated groundwater microbial communities from Rifle, Colorado, USA - Rifle Groundwater A1 (SPAdes) (version 2) | ecosystem: Environmental > Aquatic > Deep subsurface > Groundwater >...
ATCGGATGAAACAAGTCTTTCTATGTGCGAAGCTAGAAGCGTAGTTTGGAAACCATCGCCAGCGCCAATCTCAAGACCAGAAACAAAATGTGTTTGGGGCAGCAAAGAAAAAACTGTATCAACTTCCCTTTTCCGTATCGCGTGGAGATACCGTGTCCAGTCCGTCTTGCCGATCATAGATTTTTAAGCGTTATGTATATATCGAAATGCATTTTTTTCAAGAATTTTGGCATTTTTCTTATACCAGGCGATAGTTTCATCGAGACCTTTTTCAAAGGAAACCTGCGGAATAAAGCCAAGTTGTCTTATCTTCGAGGAATCTAAATATTGATCAGGAATTTCAATAAAGTTTATGGGTTTGGGAATTATAACCGGTTCAATGTTTCGAATTTTTTTACTGATCATACCAATCACGCTCGAAACACTTTTTATTTTCTTGCACTTAGTGAGATCTTTGCTTTCCTCTTTGGTATACGAACCAATGTTAAAGGCCGGCCATCCATAAGCTAAAACCCCGCCTTTTGGTATGTTTTTGTTGTTGGAACCATAATATTTCTCAAGTTTCTCTGCTATGAAAATATTAGCTCTTACAGCATCTTTCACATATAAGTACTCTCTCAAGACTCTTTCATTACCAAGGTTGATGACCGGTGATTTTCCTGCCAATATGGACATGATAGTTCGAGGAATTAGCCTCGTGAAATTAAGATCTCCGGGTCCATATATATTGCACGATCGTGTTGTGGCTACTGGTAGCCCAAATTGAAACGCATAAGTTTGCGCGATCATATCCGCACAAACCTTTGATGCACTGTACACATCGAGTCCTCGCAAGGCATAATTTTCCCTGTAAGGTAATTTCTCGAGATGGTTGCCGACATGATCTCCGTAAGACTTATCTGAGGAAGCAATGATGGTTCTGGGTATTTTATTGACCCTTGCGACTTCTAGGAGATTGAGAGAGGACATAAGATTATTTTCTATTGTGGACATGGGAGAATTCGCAGCTTCGCTCACTATGGCCGTAGCCGCCAGATGAAATATCGTATCTATCTGGTGCCTGTCACATATGCGCCTGACTTCTTGATAATCTAGAAGATCGGAATGTTCAACGTCTGGCCTTGAAGCATTTTTTAGACCATTCAATAGATCAAGAGTTTTTAGCGGACGGTTGTGTCTGATTGTTATTACAACCACAGCTTTCCTGTTAAGTAATTCTTGTATGAGATGAGCTGCTACGAAACCGTCGCCTCCAGTCACAAGAACTTGTTTCCCGAACCAAAAATTTCTATCTTTTTTCATTATTTTAAAATCAAATTTTCTATCACTTTAACATTTTTCTCTATTGAAAACCTCTTAACCTCTTTTTTAGCCATACTTGCCAAACGTTGTCTCAGTTCCCTATCGTTTAAAAGCCGTTGAAAAGCTACAGCTAATTCAGAAGATTCTCCGGGAATAACTAGAAGACCATTCACCTCATTTTCGAGCGCTTCGTTCGTTCCGCTCACTTTAGTCGCCACAATCGGACACCCTGCATCCATAGCTTCCAGAAGCGCGATGGAAAGTCCTTCCCACAGAGATGGTAAGGTAAAGATATCACTTATCGCCATAATCTCCTCGGTCAATCCAACCCCCATTAATTTTACTTCTTCAGTCAAATTTAATCTTTTAATTTGACTTGATAGTTCATCCTTTAATACCCCCTTGCCGAAAATTAAGGTTTGAAAACCAGTCAAGCCTCGCTGCTTTATTTTATAAATAGCCTCGATAAGATATGCCTGACCCTTTTGGGGCGTAAGACTACCAGCCGTGACTATATATGTCCTGTCTTCAGGTAGGCCATATTTAAGAAGAACTCTGTTTCGATTTTTCTTAACTCCTCCAAATTTGAGAGGAACGGAGTTGAAATTCAGTTGGAATTTACTTTTGGACAAATGCTCTTGTTTCGATGTAAATTCCAGTACTTCATTTGAGCCGACAAGAATCTTTTTTGTGAAATAGGCCAAAAAGCGATCAGTGGCAATTTGCCAATTGCTTTTGTATGTATAAATATTGTGTTCATAAGATAAGATGACTGGTACTCTGGCCAAAATAGCCGCGGTTCTTCCTATAAGATTAGCGTCAAATAAACAGGTTACAATTCCATCAATCTTTTCCCGCCTTAAAAAGACCCATAATTTATACCAGGCACGCAAATCAAATAGACTAGTGAAATTAAATTCTAAGAATTTTATATCTTTAGGAAGATTACCTATAACATTCACCCTGGGATTCGGCAGAATGGTAATAACGTACGGTTCAAAATGATTCCGATCTATACACTTTACTTGTTCAATAAGCATATTCTCTCCTCCGCCTATACCAAGATTATTTATGGCAAAGACTATCTTTTTCATAATTTTTCAGCTACTTCATAAAAAATCTCGGCTAATTTCCGAGAAAAAATTTCCATCGTAAAACGAGTTTTGACATTCTCTCTGCCAGCCTCGCCCATAGTTTTAGCCCTTGATGGATCGTTCCATAATGACATAATCGCTTCCTTGAGTTCAGTCGCATTTTCCGGCGGAATAATTAAACCGTGTTTGCCGGCCATAAAATAATCGGCAAGCGTGGCTCTCGCTGAAGTAATAACTGCTTTAGCGAAAGACATTGATTCTAAAAGAGAATATTGACCGGAACAATCAGAACCGGCCATTTTTTCTTCCGGAATAGTCGTGGTCACCACAAACTCGGCCTTCTTAAGCAATGGTTGCGTCTCGGTCCGTTTCAAGTAAAACACGTCCACATTCGGCGGCAATTTTCCAACATTTTTTAAATTTCTTGGTAATGCGGCAATTATAAGTTTGACCGGTAAATCTTTAGCGGCCTCAATGAGGGTCTTATAATCCCGTCCAACATCGCGACCGGAACTAAAAATATAGCGTTCTGGTATTTCTGCCACTCTTGTGTCTTTATCGTAGAAACTATAATCAATACCATAAGGCACATAGTAATTCTTCTCGTGCGGGAAACCAAGATTTTTTAAGAACTCTTGTTGAGCCAAAGAAGGCGATACAATCGCATCTGCTGAAAAAACTGCCTTTTTGATTACCCATCCCTTAAAACCTCGGCTGTTTCGTTTAAGCAGATTGGATAAATAAGTATTATAAATAACCCATTTTGGTTTTTTAAAACGGAGAATATATTTAACGAGAAATAAAGTCAAAATGCCGGAACCGGAAAAAACCACGTCACACGACTTAAGTCGAAACAGTACTGGCAGTTGGGTCAAATTGAAAGAAATTCTCCGTAAGAATTCGGTTAATTGATTCTCCAGAAAAGTCGCTTCAATACCGTAGTTAGCCATGCGGTTTAAACCAATAAGGTGCATATCTGAAACCTTGCCCTTTTTGTATTCTTCATAGAGCTTACGCCTTTGGCCAGCAAACAGATAAAGTACCCGAAGATTCATCTGATGAATTTTGTTATATTAGTGATTCTTTACTATGATTAATATCGTATTTAATTTTTCTTTTTGATAATTCTTTTCCGATCAGTTCAACTATGGCCGGACTTCTAAACTCTCCAGCTGAACAACATATCGCAACACATATGTGCTCATCTGGAAAAAGAAGACTATAAAATGCAATTACTTCTGATATATGAACTATTATAGTTTCGACTCCTTCTTGATTTTTCATAAACTCTATTATTTTTTTCTTTCTTTCGCTTTTGTCTTGGCAGTTTTTTATTTCTTTTTCTCTCCAAGGATTTTTGAAATACGAAACATCGAATTTGAAGTTGGCAGGAGGATTCCCATATTTGTGTCCCCATGACATTAGAGTTATCATGTTTGTGTTTGCCAAACTAGTGTATCAAATCCTTAGGAAATTTCCATCTTGATTTTTTTCAATAATAATTGAAGGCTATGATCTTTTATTTTAAACTTTTTAAGATCTGGATTTCGAACTTCAAGCTTCATGCCGCAAGCGGCCGCTTCCAAAATAGTTTTATCCATGCTTCCGGCGGGAGTAAAATTAACATAAGTTTCATGCGATTGATATAGCTTGAGCGCCTGCTCTTGCGTAACCGCACCAACAAACCTTATCCTGTCTGAAGCTCGGCTTTGGACAAGTCTTTCGTAGTCCTTATCGCAAGGCAAAGCGGAGCCTGCCACAGTAGCTATAAATTTTCCATCAAGCTTATTAAACCACTCTACAAATTCCAAAACTTTTTTTACTGGCGCAATTCGACCTAAGAACAAAATTGAATTGGGTTTTTTAGGAACTGAGGGATCAGGTTTGAAGAAGTCAGTATCAATTCCTACCGGCATTAATTTCGTCTTCTTAAATCTAGCAGCATAAGATTGTGGGGAGGTACAAAAAACTTTATCAGAAAAAAGCACTGCTAGACGAGTAAATAAATTTCCTTTCGCGTGATTCCGCCACAAATATATTCTCTTGCACCACAATTTCCAAAACTTCCATCCAAGCAAAACGTATTCCTGATTCATATGGACAAATACCGCATCGTAATTTTTTCTTTCTCGCCAAATATATTTGTAAAAATGTACGATATATTGTACATTCGAACGATGTGTTTCTTTGCCCAGAGACAAAACTTGGACATTTTTGGGCAAATTATACTCGCCCATTTCAAGACAAATAATTATCACTTTCTCAAAATTTTTCGCAAATTCCTCAATCCAGCGATGAAAAAATCCTAAAATAGAATCGTTTTTATCAACTTTCTGCGTAATAATCAAAAGTCTCATGAGAGTGTGGCGATAATTTCTTGAGCCGCCAACTTCGGATCAAAATGAGAAATGATCTTAGCTCCTATTTCTTTGGCCACGCCAACATCAGTTGATACGACAGGACATCCCACAGTTTTGGCTTCAACCAAAGTCATGCCATAACCTTCGTATAGTGAAGTGTTGAGAAAAAGATCAGCCGTTTTGTAATAAGAAGGCAAATCATCCGACCATGGTTCAAATACAATATTATCTCTTAATTTATCTGCTTTAGATTTCAATATTTCTTCCTCTGGCCCCGAACCCACGATAATTAAACCGACTTTCGGCATCTTAGTTAGAATTATCGGCATCGCTTCAATCGCTAGGTCAATATACTTCTCCTTAGTCAAGCGAGAAGCCATAAGAATAATTTTTGAAAACTGTTTGTATTTATCATGCAAATTGGTTTTTACCGCAGTATTCTTTATTCTATCAATGTCCACTTGAATCGGTCTAACTTCTATCTTAGTAGCTAGAGCGGGATATCTTTCAATCAAAGAATCTTTAATACGATTACTAACTACTCTGATTTTATCAGCTTTAGCAAGAACCGTTCTTGCTAAGAACTTACGCACCTTGTTTTGAAATCCGGAAAAATATGGGGAAAAAATATCGGTATGAATCTGTACTTCAAGTGGTACCTTAAGAATCGACTTTAGCTTGAGTCCTGCCCAACCACACTCAAATGGATCCTGGGTTGTGATAATCGTGGCTTTAATTTTCTTGCCAATTCTTATGGCATCCAGAGGATAGAACCAACGCGAGAGTGAATTAGTAGGATAAACCCAGACATTATTTGAAATTTTCAATTTAGAATTTTCAATTTTCAATAATCGCAAATGTTTTCGGGTTGCAAACACTATAATATGCAGTTCTACCACTAGATTGCCATATTCCTTGATACGCTGGGATACAGCGCTTCCTTCATCGAAAAGTTTTCTGTCGGAACCAATCATTAAAATCTTTAAATTCTTTTCCATATATCAAGATACTCCTCTGCGATATTTTTCCATGAATGTGAGATTGCGTTCTCTTTTAATTCTTCAACCAGTTTATTATAAATGCGATAATCAAGCGCGGCCTCCATGGAACGTTCCAACTCATCGGGTCTGTGAGGATCGAAAAATAGACCTCCCTCCGGATAAATCTCATTCAGACCAGTTTCTTTGGATATAATGAATGGCTTATTGAAAGAAACCGCTTCAATAATAAAATTGGGGCAAAAATCAGCAAATGCTACGGAGATAGCCGCATAACAATCTTTTATCCTGTCCAAAACTTGTTCATGTGATTTCCCTGTTAATATATCCAGTCGAAATTCCGGATATTTCTTAGCCACACGCTCTCCCACCATCTTGAGAAGTTCTAAATTTTTCTCTGGGATAACTCTTCCGGCCCATAAGAAATTCTTTATGGTTGAAATTTCTCCGTCTTTTTTTTCTGGAATATAATTCCTAACAACATTAGATTTTGGGTATGATATATCATACCTCTTTTGCCAGATTTCTCTCTGCCACTCGGTATTGAATGCCAAGAAATCAGCTCTCTTTATCATCTGTCTCATAAGGAAAGCGACCAGTTTTTCCTTCAAACTCAACTTCGGTATTTTGTCATAAAAGTCCGGCAAAATTAGTGACTTACCGGTTCTGTTTACATAAGCAGACCAGAGATAATCGCCGCCGACCCTTACGATGTTTCTCTTACCTAAGATCTTGGCGCCCCAGACAGAAGGTACTCCGGTAGAGAAAGTGTCAAGTGTCAATACATAATTTGCCCAGAAGATTTGAGGCAAGATTCTGAAGAAGAAAAAGATATGCCTCGCGCCTATCGGCAAGAATTTCTCCGTCCGACCGTAAGAAATCAGTTTTGCTTCGTGCCCCAATTCTTGAAACGCGTTCTTAAGCCCCGAACCATATTGAGTCGGCCCCCCAATATCGGCCCTTGAAAGCCCTGTGGTAATCAAAATACGCATATTCTTATCTTACCTGCCCCGCTATGGCGGGGTCAAAAATCTCTTCTTTCATCCTCTTGGCAACCAAGTCCCAATCATATTTCTCTCTAACAAGTTTTTGGCCATTTTCACTAAGTTTCTGGCGGAGATTACTGTTATTAATAAGTCTTTCTACCTGTTCTGCAATACTTCTGGGATTTTTAATCTTACAAAAGAGTCCGGTCTCACCATCTTTTAGAAAATCGAGTATACCCCCCACAGGAGTAGCAATGACTGGTAACCCGGCGGCCATTGCTTCTATAAACGAACTTCCCATACCCTCCGAAAGTGACGGCCTTACAAAAATATCAGCATCGTGCAAATATTTTGGAATTTCATCTTGAGGCACCAGATCAAGAAATTCCACCGGCAGACCAGTGGCCATACTTTTTAAGTTTGATTCAAGTGGCCCCACGCCGAGAATTTTTAATTTTACATTTTTTGGTAAAAACTTGAGAGCATTGATGATATCTTGTATCCCATTCTTCTCTACTAATCGCGATACTGTAATCAGAACAATTGCTCTTTTGGTCGAAGCTCGGCTTTGACCAACTGACATGAACTTCTCTACATTCACTCCATTCGGGATCACTTTTAGTTTTCCCTCGTAACCCGTCTCTCGCGCCCAATCGGCTAAATAATTCGAAATAGTCTGAATAATATCCGCTCGCAAAAAAATTCTTTTAAACAAAGGGTAAACAAACCGGACTTTATGTTTGATATATGGAATCGGATCGCCTTCTTGTAAGGTCAGCACATATGAAACTTGTGGGAAACGAAGTTTAAAAAACAGTGCGGCAAATCCTGCCCAGTTAGCCATGATAGCCCATATGGCGTCATAAGATTTAGATTTGTGCAATTTTATCCCTAAAAATAAGGCTTTAAATGGGTACAGATTTTTGCTTGTACTTATACGATATATCGTACAATTGCCAATTTTTTCTTTAGGTAAATCAATTTTATCGAAACGCATAGTAATCATGTCAAATTCAATATCAGGAATGCGATCAGTAATCTCTTTTACCGCAATTTCAGCCCCGCCTACCATTGGATGATAAGCAAGAGAAAATATTAAAATTCTTTTACTTGTAGTGAGCATCGTCGAACTACTGAACATCTAGAATTTTCTTGAGTTCTTCCGGACTAGGCCCGGTTCGTTTCGGAGCCAAGGTCTGACCTTGGGAATCTGATTTAAGGTCAGACCTTGGCGGCGGCTGATTGCCCACCACTGCTTTAAGCGCGTCCCGCAGAGCGGAGACACGTTGAACATCCGGCTTGCGCTGATTATCTTTTTCTTCGCTGATTTTCTTAAGAGAGATCGGCTGCGGTGGTTTAAATTCCGCTTTCGGTTCATACTTGGTGGTAGTGGTAAAAGGTTTTTGCGGAATGGGTTTAGGCGGAGCGGTCTTAGGCGCAACTGGTTTGGGCGGAATGACTTTACCCTCTTCGTGCCAGTCGGTGATCCGCTTCTCAACCTCGCTTCTCGGCTTGGCAAAAACCTTGCGAGAGTTGTTAATTATTTCCTGAACATACGATGACCTGGGCTGTTGGATCTGTGGTAAAGTGGTGGCGGAGAACGGTTTGGACGATACCGAGTCAATCATCAGTTTAAGATAAATCTGACGCAATCCGAGATCGACCAAATCTTCGGCAGTAAAGGTGGGGGCAAACTCCTTCTCTAAAACATCAGCATCATAGGCCCCCACGCGAAAGACTATCATGGTACCAACGTTGCCAAAGACGGCATCGCGCACTTCCTCATCCATCTGCTCTATATACTGATGAGCCATAGTTAAATTGAGCTTATATTTGCGGGCTTCCGACAAAATATCGGCGAATGATCTATCAGCAAACGACTGAAACTCGTCCACAAAAAGATAGAACTGGGGCAATTGGGCAAGACGAGAAGCATTTTCGTCCGAACGCGACATGGCCGCAAGATACAACTTGGTAATAAGCATTGAGCCGAGAAGACGGGCGTTACCCTCTCCTACCCTACCTTTGGATAAGTTCACTATCATAATTTTCTTCTCATCCATAATCTGGCGAAGATCAAAACTGGACTTAGGTTGGCCAATAATATTTCTGATTAACGGATTCCCGGCAAATTGACCGATTTTATTTTGAATTGCCGGTGTGGCTTCCTGGGTATATTTGTCCGTGTATTTGGCATATTCATCAATCCAGAAGCTCTTGACCGAAACATCAGTGACATTTGCCACCACTTTGTTCCGAAACTCTTTGTCGGTATACATACGATTCACCGCAAGCAGTGTCGCGCCCGGATATTCAAGCAGGGCCAGAAGGGTGTTCTGTAATATATAGGCCATGCGAGCTGACCATGCATCCTCCCAGATTTTCTCAAAAACCGACATCAGACCATTGACCACCAAATGCCGCTTGTTTACCCCAACGTCTTCCATAATGTTGAAAGACACTGGATATTCCATATCAAAAGGAGCGAAGTAGAGTACATCCTTGATACGTTCTTCCGGCACATACTCAAGAAGTTTCTCTGCCGTGCCACCGTGAGGATCAATAAAAGCCAAACCGTTGCCGTTCTGAATATCTTGAATGGCCATATTCTCAAGAAGAGTGGATTTCCCCATACCGGTTTTGCCGATGACGTAGATGTGTTTGGAGCGATCATCGGCCTTAATACCAAAAGGTTTGCGCTCATGGCGCGCGTCTGTCTCGGCAAAATACGTTACTTTGCTTGAGTCATCCATTTGGCTCATTATACCCCACTTCGCCAAGGCTACGAGGGGGCTAAGCAATAAAAAGCGAACTATTCTAGTAAAAGCGCTTCTTTTGTATATTTATTGGCTGCACTCCAAAGCATCCATGATGTTAACCCAACATCGTAGGTTGCTTTAATTTGCGCTCGTACTTTATCGGGTCCATAAGTGGCGCCAAGATTAAAATCTTGTAACCATGGACGCATTTTCGACGGAGTGGTCGAAGCTCGGCTTTGACCAACATTCCAAGCCACCTCCCTTTTGACTGCGCTAGACATAGCAATTTTCACCACTTCATACGGATGCTCAGCGGGATTGGCAAAACCATTCCAAGTGAACGGATAATGAGAAGGGTAAACCATCGGAGAGACATAGTCAAAATATGGCAGGGCGAGTTCAAGTACTTGGCCAATGTTCATATCATGTTCCGCCGTAGTAGTCATGCCAAAAAGATCTACGGAAAGTACCGGTACTTGTCCTGAGCTCGTCGAAGGATCTCTTAAATTATCATGTAAATATTCAAAAAAACTTTTGAGCATCTCCGGTTTGGTTGTTGTCCCCACGGTCCAAGTATATAAAGTGTCCGTCATATTGCCGTCAGATGGGTAACGGACATAGTCGTAATTAAGCTCATCAAAACCAAGCGCATAGGCCCGTTCCGAAAGTTCTACGATATAGTCCCAGTAGGGTTTGGCTCCGACATCGACGAAAGAAAGTTTTTTATAATCTTTCCATACTTCTCCATTACTCTTACTTTTGACCGCTAATTCAGGAAAAAGTTTAGTATAAACAGGATCTTGGAAAACAGAGATGCGACCAATGGCGTAAATCCCCGCATCATGAAGTTCTTTGATAAATTCTTTGAGATCTTTGACGAAACATGTGGCGGTTTCATTGAATGAGACTTCGCCCGTATAATCTTTGATGTCTATCACTACCGCATTAAGTTCGGTTGTCTCAATCAATTTTTTCAAATCTTCGCGCCAAGACGGAGTGCCCGCCACGCAGGCAGTCATATAAATCGCCTTCAGAGGTTCCGGGGTCGCCAAGTGACTCACTAAAATGGCCTGAATGGCTGCCACTTGAGATTGTTCTCGCACAACTACCGGTGCCACATAAGTAGATTCCAGAAGTGATGGCAACAACACGGATAAAATCAAAACAATAAAACTTATTGCGACGATTGGTGTGAGAATTTTCTTAAACCAAAACATGATCTAAGAAATTTCTTCCTGAATAGCTTGTTGTTTCAGAGTCTCTCTTTGCGCTTCCATTTCAGCCTCTCGACGTTTGTGAAGTTGGCGTTTTTGAGCTTTGGCCTTCAGAGAAAGACGTTTATCTATGGTCGTCCAAATTGAAAGCAAGATGATGGAGAGCCCTGCCACCACTTGGAAAAATGATTCCCAAAGACGAGGGAAACCAAGAAGAGGCAGAAGCGCTATTATTAAACCCAGCGTTATGATGATCCTATTTTTAGGCATATTTTACTTACTTTTATTGATATTATACACGCTTTCTAATATCTCTACATCCTTACCACTCGAACACAGAAGTTCAATATTTTTCTTTTCCATGCTTTTCAGTACAGAAACCCCGCTGGGATCAGCCACCATCTTTTTATATATTTCTCTAAATGCGGCAAAATCTTTTATAAAACAACGTCCACCGGCCCCTCTGCCACTTTTATGAATGGGAGAAGCATATCTCGTCGGTATAAATGGATCCGCCTTTATTGCCTCTTCAATCCTTTTCCAATTTGCCCCCATTTTCTGCGAAAGATCATACATTAAATTAAAAAATATAATCTGCGTATAGCCACCGCAATTGTGCGAGTATTTGATGATTTCCGCTTCAATACTTTTCACGGTAAAATTTTTCGGCGCTTTGGGCAAAATAGAGTGGACAAGTTTTGCCGCTTTTTTGTATTCCAATGTCTCCTTGGTTATACCAACGATATTTACGAATGGGTGTGAAGCATCGTGCCTCGCGGTCGCTTCGCTTAGAAATTCTGGAGAATTCAAAACAATAATACGAGGAAATTCTTCCTGAATTTTCCCAGTTAGCCCCGGTAAGATGGTTGACTTTAAAACCGCAACCTTGCCAACTCCGACCAGAGGCAAGACCTTTCGAATAATACTTGAGTCATATCCTTTCGGAGTGGTTGGAGTGGGCACTGCGACAAACACAACATCGCAACCTTTTATGGCATCTTTATTTTTATTATACGGTTTTTCTTTAGCGTAACGGACAACATGATATCCGCGCGCTTCAAAATCATCGGCGTAATTTTTACCGACATAACCCTGTCCTATAAACCCAATTTTAATTTTATTCATTATGTTTACCCTGATCAAAGTCCTATTTTGTGCGCGCACTAGGGGTTGAACCTAGGACCTTCCGAGTATCAGTCGGATGCTCTACCAACTGAGCTATGCGCGCAAACGCAGAGCAACTATATCAAAAGCGTGTCCCTCAAACAAACGAAAAGGCTCGGGCAGCTATCAGCTGCCCGAGCCTAGAGAAGAAGTCCCTATTACTTAGAATGTGTCGGCGGGGCATATTAAATTGTACTCAAGATGATATCTATCACCCACAGACTCAATGGGAATTTTCTTCCCATTTGAATCCAAAGCACAAATAACATTTCCCTCTCCCCAAGACTTAACAACAATGGGAAGAGAGAGGCTCCACTGTAATGCAGCCCCTAGACCTACCATCAGAGTAACAAATAGGAGACAAATCAAAATTTTTTCACCCATGATTATCCCTCCAAAATGTTTATTTACTATCTAATAGTATTTTATCACACTACTATCAAAAAAGTCAATAGGGCACCTAAAACCCCGCCTAATGGCGGGGTTTTGTATCGTTCTCTATTTTGTTCCGTCTTTGCCAAGCCGTAGCTCATAGAGCGTAGGCCGGTTGGTCTTTCCCAACGTATAGATCGATTTAGGGACCACGATCATCGTCCACTTCAACTTACATTGAAATATCAACACTATAAGTCCGCGACGCGAGGTCGGGACGATTTCAAATTGAATTACTCCACGAGCAGCTTCCGCTACCCGTGCCTTGTTACGACTTAGTCCTTGTCATTGAGTTTACCGTAGGGCACGTTAGACGTGCATTTTGAGTACTCCCAACTTCCCTGACTTGACGGGCGGTGAGTACAAGACTTGAGAACGTATTCACCGCGGTATAGCTGACCCGCGATTACTAGCAATTCCGGCTTCAAGGGGTCGAGTTGCAGCCCCCTATCCGAACTGGCGCCGCTTTTCTTAGGATTGGCT
>Ga0209210_1002660_pt1 | contig 12790 bp, 16 predicted proteins | sample RifGroA1_FD_183991 | JGI IMG/M metagenome (GOLD analysis project Ga0209210, IMG submission 183991) | Contaminated groundwater microbial communities from Rifle, Colorado, USA - Rifle Groundwater A1 (SPAdes) (version 2) | ecosystem: Environmental > Aquatic > Deep subsurface > Groundwater >...
TTAGAGCCGTGAATTTTTTGTCCCAGATATCATTGGCTGTTATAATCAAAGGATATGCAGAGGATTCCACCAACGCCAGGAGCTCAAGCAAGCCGCCCCGGTCTGTCTCCGAAATTCCGTCCACTTCATCAACGAGAATAATTTTATTTGCTTTTGTTAGTGACCTTTGCTCTGTTGCCGGTCTTAAAATTTCATGGAGCTTTTCCCTGTTCCTTAAATCAGAAGCATTTAGTTCAAAAAGCTCTGCCTTGTTTTCATTTGCCGCAGTCAAAGCCAAGCTCGTCTTTCCGGTTCCGGGAGGCCCATGTATTATTACTGCCTTTACACCCAACCGAAATTTTTTAAGGAATTCTTTAAGCAAAAAAATAGCCTGCTCCTGGCCTTCTATTTCAGAGAAGCTTTTCGGCCTGTATTTCTCTGTCCAGTTTTCTACTTTTGGTTCTGTCATCTTCTTTTCATTCCTCCGGCACCCCTACGCAATCCAACATATCAATAACAACTTCTAAAGGTATGCCTCTTAAAACATTATTATAACTTCCTCTGATCTCTTTAATAAAAGTAGATCCCAACCCTTCTAAAGGATTAAAGCCCTGTGCATATGTATTAAAATTTGAATCTCTTCTCAGATATTTTTCTATTTCATCTTCGCCAATTCTCTTTAATGAAATATCAGTTACAACAACCTTAGACGCTGTTTTTGAATTATTGGTATTTAAAATATAGATGCCTGTATAAAATTGATAATCTTTTCCAGAAAGACTTTTCAGTCTATCGAAAGCCTCCTGTTTTGTCTCTGGTTTTTCTAAGATCTGTCTCTGAAAATAGGCGACAGAATCAAAACCAATAAAAATCCCAAATTTGAACTTTTTAACAACATCCTCAGCTTTTAATCTGGCTAAATATAAAACCAAGTCTCTTGGGTTTTGCGGGCGCCCATTTGATTTTTCATTAACGTTGCTTCCCTCGCTTATAAAATCAATTCCAAGGCTTCTGAATGCTTCTATCCTGTATGGTGATGATGTAGCCAAAATTATTCTTTCCATTTTCCCCTAAAGTCCCAAGCCGGCAAGAACAAAACTTGCAAGCAAGGATTGGAGCTGTATGAAAGGATCAGAGCCCTCAACAATTCTGAATTCTGTTTCTCCTGTTTTTTCTGTTAATTTTACTTTGATTTCTGGTTCTACTGGAAGATTCCAAACTTCTTTTTGGATTGCCTTGATTACATCCTGGCCAGAAATGCTTTCTTTAAGCATTACATCAAGAAGTTTTTCTCTTGCTTTTTGGAAATCTCCTGAAATTGCATAATCAAGAACAACTCTGATATCTTTCGGCTTTGCATTGGAAATTATAGTAGAAACTAAATCGTAATTTATTGAAGGAGAAATAGATGCTGTTGACTGCAATATGTTGATAACGCGCCTGCAATCACCTTCACTTCCTTCATAAATTAACTCAAGAGCATCTGGAGAAATTGTCAATTTTTCTCCTTCTGCAATTTTTTGGATTACTTTATCTATGTCTTTTTTCTCAAGAAGTTTGAATCTGAAGATTGCACAGCGAGATTGTATAGGATCTATGATTTTGCTGGAATAGTTGCATGACAAAATGAAACGGCAAGTTGCTGAATAATTCTCCATTGTTCGCCTTAGAGCTTGCTGGGCTTCCGGAGTAAGAGCATCTGCTTCATCAAGGAAGATTATCTTGAAAGCCACATTTCCAAGGGATTTTGTCCTTGCAAAGTTTTTTACCTTTTCTCTTACAACATTAATTCCTCGTTCATCCGACGCATTCAACTCAAGATAATTTTCTTTCCAGTTCTGCTTAAAAAGTTCTTTGACTATGACAAGAGCAAGAGTTGATTTGCCTGTTCCTGCAGGGCCTGCAAAAAGAAGATGGGGTATATTTAAAGAACCAGTAAGAGCCTCCACTTTTTTTATGATGTTGTCCTGCCCGACAATTTCCAAGAATTTTTCAGGCCTGTATTTTTCTGTCCAGATTTCAGATGTCATTTTATTATTTATTAGACAAACAAAATAGTTTGCCACGCCAAATTAACTCTTGGCGCCAAAGTTATCTTTTAAGAAAAAACTAACTTATAAATATTGTGGGGTTTAAGAAGAGTTACGAATACCTTTCTCTTTCTTCCTCTTTTCTTTGTTTATCCAACACTTCTTTTAATCCAAATTGTGGACTTAATAATTCTTCAATTCTTCTTACTAGTTCATTGTATCTTCTTTCTAATCCTTGGTATTTTCCTTCTAGTTTTTCATGTTCTCTGCTTAATTCCTGGTAATCTGCAGATCTTTTTACGTCATTATTTCCTAGCACTAAAGGATCAAGTCCCTGTATTTCCATAACCTGTTCTCCTGTTAATGTAATCTGATGTAGAATGTAATCTAGTCTTGATAATCTCCTCATTTCGGGAGATCCTTCTGGAAGATAGCCCTTTCTTATTAATTCATGATATTCATGGATTAGTTCAGCAATATAGTCTAATGTTAAGGTTTCTTGCATTATCCTAACGATAAGTATTTTTATATAAACATTATTGCATTAAGAAATATACTTACTTGCTTCTTTCTCTTCTTAGCTTTCTTTTTCTCTTTTCCTTTCTAAGGCGCTTTCTCTGCCATTTCCATCGCATCTGCCTTTTTTTCTTCCATCTTCTGCTTGAGCGTTTCATTTAAAAAACTAGGGAAATTTGTTTTTAAAACTTTGGTTTTTATTAAAATATCTTTTATTCCAACTGCGCAATCCAACGACTTTTTGATTTTATATAAAATTTATATAACTAGATTCTTTTCTTTTGTTATGGAAAAGAAGGGATTATCCCAAGTTATAGCGGTTCTTCTTATAGTTCTTTTTTCTTTGGTGGCAATAATTATTTTATGGGTTGTTATATCAAGTTTTATATCTCGGCAATCAGAAGTTGCAGAAGCCGAAGCCACATTTTTTAGAGAACCTTTAGATTTGGTAAGCGTACAGATTGATGCAAACCAGACATTTATTATTGCAGTTAATATCAAAAAGATATCTGGAAGTTTTTCTAAAGATACAGAAGAGTCAGAGCCTATTCCTGTTGAAGTAGATGTTGTTTCTGTTTCAGATCTGTCTGGAAGCATGAGAGATTGCCAAGGAATTTCAAATAATTGTTGCAGCAATACTCTTCAGGGAGTATTTCAAAATCCCCATTGTTATTCAATTCCTACTTCTTATGTAAATCTTTGTTCATCACAATGCGGCGGAACACTTTTTGATGGACTTAATTCTTCTCAGAATGCGAATAAACAATTAATTGATATTCTTTTCCAAAACCCAATAGATGATAATATGGTTGGCTTATCTGCTTATAATACAACAATAGTCTCTGCGTTCTCTTCTGTTTTGACAAATGATAATTCTAGTTTGAAAACAAAAGTGGATCTTTGGCAGGCACGTGGTGGAACTTGTATTTGTTGTGGAATAAATGATGCTAAGAATAAACTTTTGGATTCTTCTGAAGATAGACCAAAGACAATAATTGTTATGAGTGATGGGGAGGCAACTATTCGCTGTAATTCTGGACAAGGAGACGCAAAACAGGATGCTATAAATTCGGCCTGCAATGCTTCCTCCGAAATATCTAACCTAATTATTTATTCTATTGGTCTTGGGGGCAGTGTAGACCAGATTACTATGGAATCTCTGGCACAATGTGGAAACGGAAAATATTTTTCTGCTTCTGAAGTTGAAGATTTAATTAGCATTTATGAGACCCTGGCTGAACAAATAATACAAAATTACAAGACCATTAATAAGCTAAATTACCTAAAAATAGTCTTTTATGATAATGAAACAAATTCAATTTCAAAAAATGTTGATGTTCCCCAGCCATCAGAGACTAGAAATTATAATTTCGACTTAGCTGGAGATGAATTAACAGGTCCAATTGTAAAGGTGGGAGTTTATCCTGTGATACGAACACGCTCGGGAAAAGAGGTAATTGGCCCCCTAGCAGATTCTTGGGAGAGAAAATGATTAAAAAACGCCCCCGCCGAGATTCGAACTCGGGTCACGGCCGTTCCCTAAGGACAAAGATTGCATTGAGATGCTAGATATTTATCTCTCAACGAGATCCATATCGCCTTTGTTTTTGAAATAAAGTAAAACCTTATTTCTTTGAGAGGGCCGGATACTTGGCCACTATACTACGGGGGCATCTACTTAATAAAGTGAGAAAAAGGTATTAAAAACTTGTCATTTCTTAATTCTTAATCAGTTTTCTTGCGGCTTCAATTCCGAGCCAGAATACAAGGGAATGGTAAATCCACCAGAAAAACGGACTTAAGAAAATGCCAAAGATTACAAATGGGGGCGGACTATATAATGCATAAACCCCAAAGAATTGTACAAGCCCGGAGTAAGAAGATATTAAATATGTGAATGAAATCCAAGTTCCTGCAACAAGAGCATAAATAATTCTTTTCCAGGTTTGCTTGCTGTCAATTACGGCAAACCAGATAAATGCAAGAAGAAAAGAATTTACAAGCTTTAAGGTATAGTAATAATTGCTTTCTCCAACACCTGTAAAATGCAGTATGAAATCAGCAAGCCAAAAAATAAAGACAGTAATTATAACTTTATACCATATGTTTTTTGTTATTCTGACTTTCATTTTTCCTATTCAACAATAACAGTTCCTTTCATATATGGATGCGGCTTGCAATGATAAGGAAATGTTCCTGATTGCGTGAAAGTGTAAGAGTAATTTTTGTTTTTATATAAATACTGAGAGTTTAGTTCGCTTCCAGAATCAGAAGTAACTGTATGGCCGACGCTGTCCATATTGGTCCAAATAACAGTATCTCCAACATTAATTGTCAAAGAGAGTGGATTAAAAGCATAACTTTTTATTTCAACAGAATAAGTTTGCGGTTGATCGTTATTTTCTGGAGGTCCTGTTTGTGTGTTGTTTTCCGGAGATTCGTTTACTTCGCCTGTTTGCGTTCCCTGATTTTGAGTTTGATCAGGAGAATATTGATTATTTCCGGAAAGAATTAAAATTCCTGCTACAACCAAAGCAGCGAAAACAACAACCAGTGTAATAACCAACCTCTTCATTTTATTTTAATAAATTCTTAAAATTATTTAACCAGGAAAACAGCATCGTTAGGCCTTACTTTATCAGGAACCTTTATGCCTATGTGGTCGCCTTTCTTTGCTTCTTTTACGGATTTTCTTTCTATCTGCATGCTGGAAATTTTCTGTTCAAGGTCAGTTGTGTGTCCCTTTATATGAACTTTGTCCCCGACTTTCAATCCAGAAGAAAGCTTTATTGCTGCAACCCCCACATTGCTAAAATAACCGGAAACTCTGCCGATTTCTTTTTCCGCCATGGCTTTTTGAAGAATCGTATATATTTAAACTTAGTGATGTTATCTTTATTTCACATCTTAATAATGCTTAAATACACCTCTTTGTTGTAAAATGCATGACAATCGGCAACCAAAACTGCCCAAAATGCAAAGGAACAGGAAGAATCAGAGAGAAAGACGGAACAATTCATGTTTGCTATGACTGCCTGCAAAGTGGTTCTATGGACCAGCACGACAAGAATCCTAAGACAGCAGAAGACTTCAGGATAAAGCTTTGATTTATTATTCTATTAAAAATAATAAATAACTATTTATACTAATAAAATTTTTTTGACTGATGTCTAATGGGAATTTAGATGACCATCTTGATTATGACGAGGAATCTCTTAATGAGAAGGCCAAAAGGGGGGCTGGGCTTTTTACACTGGTTGGTTCTGGAATACTTTCAATTGTTCATACCTTATCCCATATAATTCCTGCTGTTGGTGTTATTGGTTTTTCAGTAGGAGGCAAATATGAGCCTTTGTATAATCTTGTTTCAAGCGAATACATGCAGCTTGCATATATTCCTTTTGTTGCTTTAAGTTTTTGGTATATGTATAGGGATCACAGGCACCATAAACACGAAAAAGAATTAAGAAAAGAGAATGAAAGGCTGAGAGAGTTGTTGTCTAAGAAATAATTATATGCTTAGGAATATAAAAATTCCTATGAAATGACAAAAAAAACTTATTACTGCGAGAGGAAATGCTTTGATATGAGACAAGCCCGTGAGCATCGTAACTCCCACTTCATCAGGCAGGGGAGAAGCTATTACCAATCCAGCAAAAGCATATAAGAGATAGTGCTTGGTTCTTTTTCCGATAGTTAGTGTTAAATGGTTTAATTTCTTTACAGGTATGCTTTTCATAAACTTGTTAAATTCATCCGCGAAAGAATTCTTTATTATTCCGAATAATATTAAATTTGAGATTACAGAGCCCAGACTTCCCGCTATAGAGGCCAATAAAATATTTTTTGGTGATAGGATTATAAAAGCCCCTATTGCAAAAGGAGTTGTGAAGCCAAAAGAGAAGAATAGACCAGCAATGAAAGCTCCGAGATAACCATCAAGCCCTAACGAAAAAAGAAAATTTTTGCCTAATGGCTGTGAGAAAAAAAGATATGAAAGAATAATGCATAAACAAAGAAAGAATGTCTTTGGGTATTTTAACCTGAATAATCTTCTCATTTTTTCTCTTTTGATTTTGCTTGCGATAGCCCTGCCAGGATTCGAACCTGGGTCAACGGGTTCAGAACCCGTCATCTTTGACCACTAGACGACAGGGCTATACATATTAATGGAGAGGATGGTTTTTTAAATATTCTCTTTAGGATTGCGTTAACTTAAAAGGCGATAAATACTATTAAATTGATGATTAACCGACGACATTTGCATATTCTAATTAACCAAAAAGGGCAATTATTTAAACTTTAATTATCTGTCTTTTATAGACGATAAAACTACAAAATTTGCCATTCCATTACCTGTTGGTTTAACATAACCCTCTTTAGCAATTATTAATGTCCTATTATAATTAATATATAGAATAATCTCAATAAGTTTTTACCATTAAATAACTTTAAGTTGTGGATAATAGCTAATTTTTTATCAAGAGTTAGATTTATAATTTATCTTTCCATATCTATTTCAAAGAAGATGATTTGGAAGACGCATTTTGCAATAGGATTTGCCGCTGCCCTTTATTTTTCAACCAGGGTAAACAGGCCGTTGATATTTATTCCAATTGTCTTGCTTGCAAGTCTTCTTCCAGATATTGACTCTGGATTTTCAAAACTCGGAAAAAAACCAATATTCAGGCCTGTGCAAATGGCTTCTTCGCACAGGGGCATTTTTCACAGCTACACTTTTTGCATTGCTGCTTCAATTATTATAGCATTTTTTTATCCTGTTCTTGCCCTGCCGTTTTTTCTAGGATACAGCTTTCATCTTTTTGCAGACAGCTTCACACCTCAGGGAATAAGGCCTTTCTGGCCCCTGAAGTCAACTTCCAGCGGTCTCGTGGCTGCCGGCGGAAGAATAGACAAAACCATCTTCTATATTTTTGTCATAATAGATGCTATCTTTCTTGGTTCTTTTGCCTATAGTTTTCTATCTTGATAAGATAGATTTTTATATATGAAAGCCCTTGGTTTTTCATGAATGTACTAATATTGCTTGTCATAGCTGCCGTGGCTCTTGTATTCCTGGGATTGAAATGGAACAATTTCAGGACAAAACTTGCCTTTTTTTTCATAATGTTTGGGGTGTTGGCTGTATTGTTTGTTGTTTTCCTTGTTGTAACAGGAACCAGCTTTAATTTCTCAGGTGTTGGTGATTTTATCTCTTCATTAAGAGTTTATCTTCTTTGGATTAAAGGAGCAGCCGTCAATGTCTTTGAAGCAACCGGAAAAGTTATAGGAAGCGTTGGAAAAAATTCAACAGGATAAAATGAAAATTCAGATAGTTGTTGTAAAACTAATTGTTCTTGGAGCATTATTCATAATAAGCAATCAAAATCTTCATCTTGGCGTTGGGGCAGAAAGAGATCTTTTTTTTGATATATATTCTTCTTGGATTACAAGCATCATCCATCAAATTGCAGATGTTACAGGATATATTATAAGATTTGAATGGCTTCCAAGATAATTAGGTAAATATTTATAAAGTAAAACAACGATAATAAAATATGGCTAAAAAGAGAGGGAAATCAGGAAATACAAGAAATTCTCAGTCAAGAGGAAACAGAATTGCAATTGCCTGGAAGAACTTTCTTCTTTTCTTAGTGCTGTTCTTAGTTTCATTCATGCTTTACAATATTTCCACAAGCGCTCTTTTCCTTAATCTATTCGGTTTGCTGTCAATACTTTTTGCATTTATTTCTTTTGCTCTTTTGATTGTTCTGATAGTTTTCTTGATTCTTAAAAGGAAATAATTTTTATACTATAATTCTTCTGCTTATTTGTAAGCTTCAGTAGCTCAGCCTCGGTTTTAGAGCGCGTCCTTGGTAAGGACGAGGTCGGGGGTTCGAATCCCCCCTGAAGCTTTCAGGTCCTGAGTTCGAATCTCAGCACAGGCTTTCAACACATTTATAAAACATATACAATAAAATAAGTCATGGAAAACGAGATGGGGCTTTCTGAGTTGAAAAGACGTTATGCAGAATTGCAGAAAAAGCACGAGCTTCCGGGATTTAAGGAAATGAATGAAGATTTCTATATAGAGAAAATTGCGGAGAATGAAACAGATCTTTTGATTCGCGAGATAAGAAGAATGGTTGGCGACAGGCTTGCAAATTACATAAGATTCCTGGAAAGCTTCGTCAATCCAGTGAATGTGCCTATGTTTGTCTTTTCAATAATAAAACTGGCGAGTCCGCAGGAAAAACAGAAAATAACAGAGGCATATAAAAAACTCGTGCATAATGAGATAAAATTCCTTGATCTTGATATTGAATTTAATGAAGCCAAAGAAGCAAGGTTTGTAAAAGATTCTTTTGTTTTGTGGCAGGAAATAAAGAAAGAACTTTCGGGAATCTTTGACCAGGTTGAAAAGAGATGGGAAAATAAAAGCACAGAAGAAAATAATAAGGGCTATTTTGGGTGATTCTTTATTGATAGATTAATCATAAATTTTAATAATAAAAAGATGTAAGTTAGTTATATTATAATAGGGGTTGTTTTACATTAAAAAATTATATTGTTAGCTCGTTTAATAAATCATCGAGTTCTATTTCGCAAAGAGCAACAGGCATTTTCATTCTACAATTTTTTAAGATTTTTGGGTGAATCTCTCCCAGAAAACCAATTTCCTTATTATTAAATATTATTTTAGCAACACGTCCATCTATAAAATAACCAGGGATTTTTGTTTCCGGCTCTTTTATATCTATTTTTTTATCAATCATTCTGAAAAGATATTCTACCGACTGCCTGGCTTCTGTGAAATTTCCTGGAGAAGTTGCTACACAGAGAGATTCTTTTTCTTCTATCTTTCCAGAATCTGCTGGAAAAATCCTGCCAATTTCGAATATTTTTTGAGGATATTCTGAATCAATATTTTCAGAAAGATTTTTCAACAGAAAATGAGAAAGATTTTGCCGGAGAATACTGTACTCTGTTTTTGATTGTACAACTTCTGTGAAACTGGTTTTCTTAGGCAAGCCTATTTTTTCTCCCTGATCTTCTTTTTTTGTGAGATGATAATTTGATACTTCAAGCATTCCCAATCCAGAAAGAATTTCCGCAATTTTCTTTTTGACTGTTTCTCTGGAATCCACAGAGCCGATGGTGGATATTGCAGGAATTTCAGGCACAAAATTTTCATAGCCATAAGCAATTGCAATATCTTCAATTAAATCAACTTCATGTAATATATCTGTTCTATAGGCAGGTATCTCCACCAAACTATTTTTGTAGCCATATCCCATTCTCTCCAGAAATTCCTTAATTTGCTTTTCCTTTAAATCAACACCAAGAAGCTTGTTTGTATTTTGCAGAGAAATCTTCATCTTTCTGGAATCCAAGACAGGAGTTTTTTCCTTTTTTAAATATCCATATTGGAGTTCCATCTGATAAATCCGAGCCCCCATATCTGCCATGCTTGTTACAATGATATTCAGGCACTGTTTTAAAATCTCAAAATCAAAACCAGAGCATTCAATAAAAACATCTTTTGTTTTGGAATCCATTTTGCCTGTTAATTGTGAATTAATAATAGGAGGCATGCTTAAAATTTGGTTATTTGCCTCTATGAAAACTGGAAATTTGGCTTTCCCAGCAAGAAGATGTGCATATTCTTTTCCTGTAGGGTGTCTTTGTAAAATTTCCAGACCCGAGATCTCCCTGTCCATCTCAAGAGGCATGAACTTTATCTGGTCAGGTTCGAGAGCCTTGAATGTTATGGGAAGCTTAATCTTCTCAAGAGGATAAATTCCTATTGCGACTTTTTTTCTTTTTCTTCCAACTGTCAAATGGAGTTTTTCCTGCATGTCAATCAGTTCTTTTATTTTGTTGTCATCCAGAGATAAGCCACGGACAATTGCGCATGCTGTAAAGGGCCTGACATCTTTTACACTAGAATCAATAATAACAGTATAATTTTTTTCTGGCTTGTTGACCGTATAGGCTTTGAGCCCGGTTTTCTTTCCTAGAAAAGCCAAAAAAGAACGCTTGAATCCATGATAGGAAAGCAAATCAGGACGGTTGGGAAAAACTTCTATCTGGATTTCATCATCTGAAACAGATTCAATTGGAGTTCCGAACATTGCAATCTGAGACTGCATTTTTTCATCTAGGGCTCCAATATCTTTTTCAAATTCTTTTTTGCTGAAAACAATTGTTGCCATTTTTATCCTTTATGATTAACCAATAAATATCCCCCTTTTATTGTCTCCCTTTTTTCTTGGAAGAAGATGGAAATGAACATGATTCACAATTTGTCCTGCTGATTCCCCATTATTAAGAACAGCATTAAATCCATTTGCATTGTATTTTTCCATTAGAATTTTTCCTGCTTTTTTGATTGCATTTATATATCTCTTAGAAAAATGCTCATCTACTTCCATTAATGTATTGAAGTGTTTCTTAGGAATAACAAGAGTGTGTCCTTCTCCGACAGGTTTAATGTCTGCAAAAGAGATAAATTCCGAATCTTCCCAGATTTTTATTGCTGGAATTTCTCCTGAGACAATCTTGCAGAATATGCAGTTTTCATTTGTGTTTGTCATTTCAGATTTTCCTCGCTAAAGTTAAGATAAACAAACTTTTATTTTTGTCTAATTTTTTTCCATCCATGCTTAAAAATTTAATAACCTCAAAACCATTTTTTCCCAAGATTTTTTTAAGTTCATCAGAAGAATAGATTTGCATATCCCAGGACTCTTTAAAAATTTTCATTTTATCCATTCCTTTTTGAATATATACTTTCTGGTTTATCTTCATAATTCTTCTTTTCTTATCAAGTCTATTCTTGTTGAAGCGGACATATCTTGTTCCCATGACTTCTTTAGCCTCGTCAATGAACTCGTGAGATATAAAATTATTTTTCATAAAATCAAAGTTAAAGATATCAAAAATATAAATTCCTCCTGTTTTTAGGTTATTAGATATATTCTTAATGGTTTTTTCAAAATCTGATTTGGATAAATGCCCTATTGCATTAAATATTGTTATTACTGAATCAAATTTTCCAAATTTTGCTGTTCGCATATCTGCTTGGTAGAATTTAATTTTAGGATATTTCTTTTGCGCAATCCTAATCATTCCCTTACTGAAGTCTGATGCTGTTACGCTATAACCTTTTTTATGGAGATAAATTGCTTGGACGCCGGTTCCACAGGTAAAATCAAGAACGCTTTTTACTTTATGTTTCTTGAGTAATTTATCTAACACTTTATTAAAAGCTTCAACATTTGGATTTCCCTCTAAGAGGTCATAATGCTCTGCTAATTTATTATAATTATAATCTTTCATCTTATTTCATCCAGAACTTCATTTTTCTTAATTGAGTTATATTATTTTTGTAAAGTTCTCTTAGGTCTTTTATTTTATAGTAATCCATTAAAAGCCTATCGAAACCAGGACCCCATGCGAGAACAGGAATAGGTTCTCCAAGCAAAGGCACTGTTACTTCCGGCCTGAAAATTCCCGCGCCGCCCAACTCAAGCCAAACTTTTTTTTCAGGATGGAAAACATCGATTTCAACACTTGGTTCTGTATATGGGAAATATCCAGGACGGAAACGAACTTTTTCAAAACCCATTTTTGCGAAGAATACTTTTAGATAGCCGAGTAAGTGCCGAAAGTTTGCATTTCTGTCTACAACAATTCCTTCTGTCTGGTTGAATTCAAAACCATGGCTCCAATCAATTGTTTCATTCCGGAAGCATTTTCCTATTGCAAAGAATTTTTGCGGAAGTTCAAGATTTTTTGCTTTAATCTCGGCCAAAGTTTGTGCAGATAAAACAGTTGTGTGCGTTCTTAAAACAAGGCGTTTTGCTTCTTCTTCATCCCATTTATATTTCCAGCCAGTGCTTCCGGAAACACCGGATTCGTGGCTTTTTTTCACAGCTTTTACTATTTTTCTTTCAGTTAAATCTTCTGTTTTATCGAGAAAGAAAGTATCTTGCATTTCTCTGACAGGATGATCTTGTGCCGTGAAAAGAGCATCGAAATTCCAGAATGAAGTTGCAATTAACGATCCGGACATTTCTTGGAATCCTAACTCTGACCAAACACGTCTTCCATAATCCAAAGCCTGTGATACAAAATGTTTTTTTCCTCCATAAACAGCAGAGACAGGAAGAGAAACATTATATCTTCTGAATTTTTTGCCCCGCCAGGAATCATTCGTAAGCATTTCAGGAGTTATTTGTTCTATAAGATTATGTTCTTTA
>Ga0209210_1002666_pt1 | contig 12773 bp, 11 predicted proteins | sample RifGroA1_FD_183991 | JGI IMG/M metagenome (GOLD analysis project Ga0209210, IMG submission 183991) | Contaminated groundwater microbial communities from Rifle, Colorado, USA - Rifle Groundwater A1 (SPAdes) (version 2) | ecosystem: Environmental > Aquatic > Deep subsurface > Groundwater >...
TCCTGACATATTATTGTATTGCCATTGGTGTCAGTTATTTCAAAGGCATCAGAAAGATTAGTACTCGCTCGGCTTTTGAAAATTTGGGGCTTGCTGACAAGATAAACACTTGCTCCAACTGCGGCCAGCAGAAAAATAATGATTAAAATTGTCAGTAAAGTTTTCTTAGTTTTCATTTTGAGGTTGGTAATCAAAAGTAAAAGCTGAATAGTTACTTGTGCCATCCGAATAATTTATTTTGATCGGGATATTGAAAGTTCCGGGTATTCCCTCTTCGCCTTTTAGGTTTAAGCCAAACGAATACTGGAAACGGTCGGGTGTAATTTCCTGATCGTCAATGATGATGGAGGAGATTGTGACGGGAATTGGGGAAACTTCTGCCACAGGATTTAACTGGAATTTATCAGAGGCCAAAATTGCATCAGAACCATATCTTGTTAAATAAACTGAAATTGTATGGTTCCCCGAAGTTAAATCGTTTGGTAAAATAACACTGCATGTCCCCTGACATTTTCGCCTCCTTCCAAAGCCTGAATTTCACTGGTTGATTGGGGTGTACTCTCTGGATTCTGATCAAGAGCCCATGTTTCTGCAAATTCTTCATTCATAAGAGATGTTCCATCACCGGAAGAGAGTAAGGCAGAAACTGTAAGCTGCCCTCCCGGCACTATATCACCCCGTACGCTATCTATGGTAATTTTTTTGTCATAATCATCCGAACTTTCATCATAACCATCAGTAATAAAATCATCGTTTACAGTAAAAGCAGGATCGATCATTGCTTTTTCTTCATCTGATACAGTTCGCAATTCTTCCGTTAGAATTGTCCCCCCAACTCCGAGATATGTGATGGCACTCCAGTTTACACCGTATCCCCTTCTGAAAAGGGCCAGAAATTTTTCATAATCGGTCTGCCCTACTGCAGATGGAAAAAGTTTTTTAAGTAGATTTTGGCTTGAAGTGAGATTTAATGTGCTTCTCACTAGTGCACCACTGTCACCAGTTAACGAGAATTCCAAAAAACTATCTGCCAGTCTGGGGTCGCGTTCAAACATCCGTTGCATGACATTTACCATTCGAGGATTTTGATATGCGTAACTACCCGCGAGAAATGAACTTCCATAGGAAAGAGGATTTTCTTTAAGTGCAAGGCTTGCGCCATAATCAGTTGCCAACTCATAGATAGCAGTAAAAACCTTGTTTTTTTCTCCTGGACCTTTATAGAACCAACCTCCACCGGGGGGGAGCATGTATACTATGGTGCCATCCTTAAGGATGGTCTTGCGGTTCCCTATTCTATGCCAAATCTCGTGGGTTAAGTCGAAGAGACCGCTTGGGGACTGAAAGCTCTCTAAACTAATCACGACCATATCTCCTGCTGCATACGCGGCAGATGGATCTCTAAAGAACCTGCGTGGTATAACGAAAGCCATTGCATTTTCCACAAATGATCTGAAATCGGGATCGATGGGAATTTTTCTCCCAAGCCTTGCCTCGACTTGCGCTATAACTGATTGTACGTTTGAGGCAGCGGGTCTTAAAATATCTTGTCTTGAGAAAGACCAAGCTTGTCTTGCCTGAATAGCAGGTAAGACGTCACCGTTAAAATTAAATATGCCGCTAGCGGAAAGTGGTCGCGGGAATCCTCCCTCCCGAATCGGATTTAACCCTACTGGGAATTTTGGTCCCGGAAGACTCGGATGATATCCCCATGATTTGGGTCTCCCCAGAAGGGGTTCCAACGCGACGAACTCTCCTGTTTGGATTGATCTACGGATGACTGATCCTTCTCGTGCCATATCTAAAACGTCAGATATCGCAAGATAAGTTCCTTTGCCGGCCTTTAGCGCTTGTCCCCAGAGTAAAGTGGCTGTGAACATTGCATCAATAAAATTGCCACTGTCTGGTGAAGAAGGAGCGAGTTGGGGCATGGCAACAATTACTTTAATAAGATTACCTATGCCTACAAGTGAGTCTCCTATCTCTATAAGGTCAGCAGTATAAGCTTCGGGATGCTGTTGACGGTATCTAACGTCTCCGATTTGACTGCTTGCCTCGTTTATATATTGTGTTAGAGTAGCTTCGTCTATAGTATCTTTCCAGTCAGTAGAGCTTCCCTCATAAAAAGCTTTTCCCGAAATTAATTTACTGTCCCAGATGTTATATTGGTTCTGAAGATTATTTTGCAAAAACTCTTCAATTTCTGGAAAATAAGGAGTGAGGGATTCAATCGGATAATACTTGTTGTAGTAAAGTTTTTCAGTTAATAACTGAATAAAGTCTACGTTTGAGACTTTAAAATTGCATGACACTGATTCTTGGGCAGAAGGAGCTGCCCAAAGTTGTGCGCCTGGGTGTTCCGTTTCCCATCTTTGCTCGTCATATAACACTATTTCTCCATTTTGTACATCAGGTATGGTATGGAAACAAAACCGCATATAATTTCTCCATTTTAAAAACTCCGGATTGGAGAATAAATCTTGATTAATGCCCTGGGCTCCGGCAGACTTTATTTTGAAGAAATCAAAATTTATATCCAGTAAGAAACTTTTGGAAATAATTTTTATTTGATAACTTTTGATACCAGCAAGCTGATCATTGGCGTCCAGACTAAGAATAGACAACCTGTATGTTCCATCTTTAATATTCGTAGGGATTTTATAGCTCCAATCACCATTCTGATTTGTTTTCAAATTTGCCTCCCCCGCTTTTTGTGAAATTGATAATATAACTTTAGAATTGGGAAGGCCTTTGCCTATTAGGGAATCGCCTGGAGCAAGGGCCTGTATACTTTTTGAAGAAAACCTTACAGTGGAATAAATAGCTGGTTTGGGGCTCAAGAGAGAGATTTTTATCATCCAAAAAGAAAATGGGATTAAGATTAGAAAAACGACAAAACCAACAGATAAATATAATCTTTGCCCGATGAAATTTAACACTACTTAATATAATGGTACTTACAAGAATAAAAGTAAAGGGTTTTAGTTTTGGGGCATCTTGAGCATTAAATATTCTAGAATAGCTCGCATTGTAACTTTTTGTTTAGCCCATCTCTCTGCCTCCAGAAGATCTTTTAAAAAACCGGTGATACTCTCATTTAAGGATTTTTCCAATAGCTTATGCCTAAAATTGACAATTAATTCATGCAAAAATTCTTCCCGCTCTTCCAACTTTTCCACAAACTTAAATCTTTCTTCCATTGACGATCCGATTAATTTTTCAATTTCTGCCTGAAACTTTTGTTCCACCCCCGATGTGGAAGTATTTTGTGGGTTTAGTATACTGCAGCGGGATAAAATAGTGGGTAAAAGCTGGTCTTCTGCTGATACCCCCAAAAGAATGGTGACATTTTCATTGGGTTCTTCCAGGGTTTTTAAAAGCGCATTTTGGGCAGGTTCAGTTAATTTTTCAGCCGTTAAAATGACTACTGCCTGGGCCTTTCCCTGATATGGCTTAAGGCTTAAAAATTCCTGGATATGTCTTACCTCGCTGATCCCCAGCTTTTCCTCTTCCGAAAGCCATAAAAGGTTGGGATGATTTTTGGAAAGTTCCAAAGAAGTAATTCTTTTTTCTGCCTCCTCTTCCCTTTTTGAAATATCGGGTGAAACAATCAAACAGGAAATCATTGAGGAGATTATACATCATTGACACCCTTGCTCCACTCTGACAATAATGGATATAGGTCCCGATGTGTCGGGATAGTAGTTTATGGCACAACCTGTCCAGATGGGAATTGAAGATATTTTGCAAAGTATGGGGGTTTTAAATCCCCAGCAAGTTTCCTCTATCAAGCTTGAGGCAGTCAACTCCGGCCTCTCAACCGAGCAGATTATCCAAAAACATCAACTGGTTTCTCCCCAGCAGTTTCACTCTGCCCGGGCAAAGCTTTTAGGTGTCCCTTTTGTCAATCTGGAAAATAAGGGAGTTCCTACAGATATCTTAAATTTTATTCCTGAAGCGGCTGCCAGCCGTTACCATCTTATCCCGTTTGACAAAAAAGGCGACAAGCTCTTTGTAGCCATGGCAGACCCTTTAGACCTTCAGGTAATTCAATTCATTGAGCAAAAATCAGGGCTTTTTGTTAAGCCTTATTTGGCTGTGCCGGAAGACATCAGTAAAGCCGTAGCCGAAGAGTATTCCCAGAATTTGACTACCGAGGTAACATCCGCGCTTAAAGAGGTTACGGAACTTTCAAGATCCGAAGTAGTGCCGGATGAAAAAGCCGAGATTATCAAGGAAGCCCCTGTTTCCAACATCATTACCCAGCTTTTGGAATACGCTGTTAGATCACGGGCTTCTGATATTCACATTGAGCCGGAAGAAGATAAAACCAGGGTGCGTTACAGGATTGATGGAATTTTACATGAAAAAATAATTTTGCCCCGGGGGGTTCATGATGCTTTAGTTTCCCGGATTAAAATTTTATCTACTTTAAAAATTGAGGAAAAAAGACTGCCGCAGGATGGCCGTTTTAGCTATACCGCGGGACTAAGGTTTTTGACCTACGTGTTTCTACTGTACCGACGATCTATGGAGAAAAGGTTGTAATGAGGCTGCTTCCTAAAACCACTATTGCCCCGACATTGCAGGAATTGGGACTCCGGGGGGTGGCACTTAGAAATTTGGATTTTCAAATTACCAGGCCACACGGCATCATCCTGATTTGCGGGCCGACCGGCTCCGGTAAAACTACCACCCTTTATTCAATTTTAACCAGGCTTTCAACCACCAGGGTTAATATTTTAACGGTTGAAGACCCGGTTGAGTACAAAATTCCCGGGGCCAATCAGGTTCAGGTCAATCCGCAAATTGGTTTAACATTTGCTTCGGCTCTGCGCAGTTTCCTCCGCCAGGACCCCAATATTATGCTGGTAGGAGAAATCCGCGACAGTGAAACCGCGGATCTGGCTATCCAGGCGGCTCTGACCGGACATGAAGTTTTTTCCACGCTCCATACCAATTCTGCCGCGGGTGCTCTCCCCCGGCTTTTGGATATGGGGATGGAACCGTTTCTACTTGCTTCATCAATTAATGCTGTTGCCGGTCAGCGGATTTTGCGCAAGATTTGCCCAACTTGTAAAACTTCTTTTACTCCCCCGCCCGAGGTGATGGATAATATCAGGCAGATCTTAGGCAAATTTTTCCCTGATAATAAACCTGTGACGCTTTATAAGGGTGCAGGCTGCGCGGAATGTGGCAAAAGCGGTTACCTGGGCCGGATCGGCATATTTGAGGTCCTGGTTGTTTCTGCGGGAGTGATGAAGCTGATCTTGGAGAGGGCTTCGGCTCAAGAGGTGGAAAAACAGGCAGTGGATGAAGGGATGATTACCTTAAAACAGGATGGATACATGAAAGTATTGGAGGGTGTAACTACCCTGGAAGAAGTCTTAAGGGTAGCGGAAGATTAGCTGGCTGAACTTATGAATATACAACAACTTTTGGAAATAACTATTGAAAGAAAAGCTTCTGATTTACATCTGGTGGTAGGTTATCCGCCGATGGTCCGCTTATTTGGGGATTTGGTGCCGGTAACCGGAGCGGATATTATTTCCGACAGTGAAATTGCGTCCTTAATCTTATCTCTTCTTTCCCCTTTGCAAAAGCAGGTTTTCGATTCTACCTTCGAACTTGATTTTGCCATCTCTTTTCAAAGCAGGGCAAGATTTCGGGTCAACTTATTCCGGGAGAAGGGACACCTGTCAGCTTCTCTCCGGCTGATACCGGCTGTTATTCCCCTTTGGGAAGAACTTGGTTTGCCTCCTGCTGTAGGGAAATTTTCCGAACTCCGCCAGGGTCTGATACTGGTGACAGGCCCAACCGGCCACGGTAAATCAACCACTCTTGCTTCGCTCATCAACAAGATAAATAAAGAAAGGAGTTCCAATATTATTACTATAGAGGACCCGATTGAATATATTTATCCCAAAGCTAAATCAATTATAACCCAGCGGGAAATGTACCTTGACACTAAAACCTGGTCTAATGCGCTGAAAGCTGTGCTCCGTGAGGATCCGGATGTGGTACTGGTTGGCGAGATGCGCGATTTTGAAACGATTGCCGCAACCTTGACCATCGCCGAAACCGGACATTTGGTTTTTGCAACACTGCATACTAACTCTGCTGCCCAATCAATTGACAGGATTATTGATGTTTTCCCGGAGCACCAACAGCCCCAAATCAGGCTGCAGCTGGCGGCGGTTTTGGAAGCTGTTGTATCACAACGGCTGATTCCGACCGTTATCCCCGGGCGGGCCTTGGCTGTAGAGCTTCTCCTTGGCAACCCGGCCCTGTCATCAATAATCCGTGACGGCAAAACCCACCTGATTGATAATTTAATCCAGACTTCAGCGGAAATGGGTATGAGGACAATGGAGAAATCTTTGGTTGATTTAATTGTTTCCAACAGGGTTTCCTTTGAGACGGCCCAAAACTTTAGCCTCCGGCCTGACCTATTGGCAAAACTGGTTGGGGGAATATAAAATTCATGTCTATTTTCCGCTATGTTACCAAAGACCTGCAAGGAGAGTACCATAAAGGCGAGGTTGAGACAGCCGATGAAGTCCAGGCTGCCAATTTGCTGCGGCGGAAACACCTGATTGTTATTTCCATCAAAAGCGGATCCGGCAGCAGTGAGAAATTTTGGGATAAATATTTATCGCGGGTTTCTTTTGAGGATATTGTAGTGTCAACCCGTGAGCTTGCCACTATGGTAGAAGCGGGGCTGGTGCTTTCGGAAGCCCTGGATATACTGGAAGAACAACAGGCAAATAATAAGTTTAAACGTGCTTTGGGCGAGATCTCGCGGGATGTCAAGGGGGGATTGGATTTTGCAACTGCCCTGGAAAAGCACCCGGATATTTATCCTCCCCTTTACGGCAAACTTGTCAGGGCGGGGCAGGCGTCGGGAAAATTGGACATTATCCTTAAGGATTTGGCGACCAATCTGGAAAAGGAGCGGGAATTTAAAAGTAAGGTCAAAGGGGCCATGATTTATCCGGCGCTGGTCATCACTATGATGGTAGCTGTGATGATGGTGATGGTTTTTTTTGTAATGCCGAAATTGACTGGGCTTTATAAGGATTCGGGTATTGAACTGCCCCTCCCTACGCAAATTATGCTCGGGATGGCCAATTTTATCCTGAATTTTTGGTGGGCAGTTGCCTTTATAGCCGTAGTTGCGATGTTTTTTATCAGGCGGTTTGCCAGGACCCCCGAGGGCAGGCTGGCAATTGATAAATTTATATTGAAAATGCCGGTCGTTGGCAAGGTGGCAAATTTGGTGATTATGACAAATTTTACAAGGACATTATCGCTTTTAATCGCTGCCGGTTTGTCGATCCTGGATTCAATTAAGATTGTGGGTGATATCTCCGGCAACCGGGTATATAAAGACGGACTTGACTTGGCCTATAAGGGAGTAGAAAGAGGCTTGCCTTTTTCCGACCAGATTTTGTCCCTGAAGGTTTTTCCCAGGATTGTCGGGCAGATGATTAAAATTGGTGAGGAAACCGGTAAACTGGACGAAGTCATGTCAAGGCTGGCTAATCATTTTGAGGCGGAAGCTGACAATTCATTGAAAAATATCACCGCTTTAATCGAACCGATTGTTTTAATTGTTCTAGGCATTGGGGTAGGCTTACTTGTTGTATCGGTTATTTTGCCCATCTATCAGCTCACAACCAGCATTAAATGAAGTTCCCCACGGACTCACGGTCGGGGTATCTTCTCCCAATGATTTGTCGGGAGCGGAATCCCTTCGAAGCGAAAATCCTTCGCTTTCACCTGCGAGCCTACGCTCGGGGTATTTCGCGAAGGGGGATAAAGAGGGCTTGACTAAAGTTTATATTTATGACAACAATAAATTATAGGTAAAGGAGGTGAGAAATTTTGAAAAGAACTGCTCGTGGTTTCACTCTAGTGGAACTTCTAATAGTTATTGCCATTATTGGTATTTTAGCAGCGGTCTTGTGGGTTACCATTCAGCCTCTTGAATTGCTCAAGAGAAGCCGGGATGCTGCCAGAATGCAGGATTTAAGCAACCTCCAGCAGGCTATTAATGTAGCTGTTGCAGAAACAACAAGCCCTACTCTTGCAGAAGTAATTTGCAAAGATATTGTCGTTCTGCCTTGTCTTGGTGATACCGATGATCTAAATTCTACGAAAGCTGATGGTTCCGGCTGGGTGAAGGTTGATGTTTCATCGTCAACTAGCTATTCATTGTCGTCCTTACCGGTTGACCCCAGTCACCCAACTGTAATCTATAACTACAAAGCTGACGCTACAGGCTGGGAAATAAATGCTACTTTAGAGTCAACTATGTATGCCTCAAAGATGGCAAATGATGGTGGCGGGGATATTGCTAAATATGAGATTGGGACAAACTTGGGTCTTATACCATAGCCTATGGTGACAGCGGTCTTAGGATTTATTATAGGCGCGGTATTGGGAAGCTTTGCTAAGGCGGCCGCTGAAAGATTATCCGGTGGAAGATCTTTGAGGGGAAGGTCGCACTGCCAGTCTTGTAAACACAAACTGGCCTGGTGCGACCTTTTTCCTGTGCTTTCCTATCTATCCCTCCGGGGCAGATGCCGCTATTGCAAAAAACAGATTCCTGTTGGTGATTTTTTGACTGAAGTTGTCTTGGGGATAGCTGTTGCAGCGGTATTTTATATTACCCTTTCCCCCAATACCGGCCTGATTATTACGCCCAATATTAATACAATATTCCTTGTTACCAAAATTTTCTTCCAGCTGTTTGTTTTGGTAATTTTAACAATAGTTTTCTGGACTGATAATAAAACAGGCTTAATACTGGATAAAGTTACTTATCCGGCTTCTATATTTGCCCTGTTTTATCTGATTGCGGATTCAACTTCCCGTTCAATTTTATTTTATGTGAATTTAAAAAGCAGTCTTTTGGGGCAATATTTAATGATGCCGGGTATGACTTATGTCCAGTCGCGCATCTACCGTTTTTTTGAGCCAACCCTCTGGGCTTTGGGTTCTGCCATCGGCCTATCGGCAGTATTTGCCCTGCTCATTATAATCACCCGCGGTAAAGGAATGGGCTGGGGCGATGTTAAATATGTGTTTTTCCTGGGGCTGGTGTTGGGGTTTCCGGGAGCACTGGCTGCAGTTTTTCTCTCATTTATTATGGGAGCTCTTTTTGCCCTTGTTCTTATGGTTCTTAAAAAGAAAACAATTAAAGAAACTATTCCTTTTGGCCCGTTTCTCTCACTTGGAGCCGGCCTGATCCTTCTTTTTGGCAAGGAGATAATGTCATTATATCCAAGGCTAATCTAGCACTTGACAAGGAGTTAAAATTATATTCACAATGATGGTGTAATGAAAAGACCTGCCTGTGTTTACCCTGAGCAAAGCCGAAGGGGTTTTACCTTAATTGAGCTTCTGGTAGTTATTACCATAATAGTAATACTTTCTACCATTGGTGTTGCTGTTTATTCTGCAGCTCAAGCTACTGCCAGAGACGGGGCAAGAAGGGCTGAAGTGGACCAGATTGCCAAAGCCATTGAGACAAGCAGAGATCTTGCCAGCGGCGTATACCGGTACGATTTAACTATGGCTGCTGCAGACTTTCCCCGCAATCCCCCGGCAGACCCGATACCGAAGGATCCCTTAAACCATTCTGATACCAATGATATGCCGAAGTATATAATCTGGACAAGCAGTAGCAGTATGGGTGACCGTTTCCTCTTCTTTGATTATTCGGCAGTAGACAGCAATTTGATAGATTGGCAAAATACCGTTTTTCCCAAACCTAATTCCAGCGTCCCGGGTTATTGGAACAGTATCCCATCGATTATTAATTGTGATAATGAGGAAACCTGTTTAAACAGAGGATTAATCAAATCCTGGAAAATCTGCGCCCGAATGGAGAGAGACACTGAACCATACTGCGTGCAAAGCCTTAGCCCCTGATGTTATTATTTCCCTGACTTGCAGATAAAATTGTGATATATTTAAGGTATGAGGGGAAAAAATAAATCCTGGGGCTTCACCCTAATTGAGCTTCTGGTAGTTATTGCCATTCTGGCAATCCTTTCTGCCGTTGCCATCAGTATCTATGCCGGTGCCCAAAGGAATGCCCGTGATAAAATTCGGACGGCTGATATTGCCGGTATTGCCAGAACTTTGGAAAGTACACGGGATTTTGGGCAAAATGAGTATATCAATGAGTTGGCTGAAGACTACCCCAATAGTATACCAAAAGACCCTTCATCATCCACTGCCTATTGCATTAAAACATCAACTACTTCTATGAGGATTCCTGATCCTGACCTTGCCGGCTGGACCGGGGTATGCCCGGCTGGCTATGTGGATATCTCGGACACAGATGAAATGGATACGGCTTTTACCGGTACTATCAAGTCCTGGAATGTCTGTGCCAAAAAAGAAAATGGTACTATGGTTTGTACCCACAGTTCGCAGGGAGCAAAACTGGCAGCTGTTACTTCCCCTCCAGGCTCGACCCCGACACCAACGAGTACACCTACGCCTACCCCCACATCACCTCCCGGTTCAACTCCGACTCCAACACCAACTTCAGGTCCAACCCCTACCCCAATTCCAACCCCTTCTTCCGGTGGCCGCTGGGTAGCAGGAGGACAGGGCAGTGCCAACACTCTTGCCTATTCTTCTGACGGTATTAATTGGACAGGATTAGGTAAGTCAATATTTTCTGCTGCCGGCTTTGGTATTGCGTGGAATGGCAGTAAGTGGATAGCTACTGGAGGCAATACCCCCAACACTCTTGCCTATTCTTCTGACGGTATTAATTGGACAGGATTAGGTATGTCAATATTTTCTAATTACGGCATAGATGTTGCCTGGGATGGTGGTAAGTTTGTAGCTGTTGGGTCTGGTAAGAACAGCATAGCTTATACATCCTCCCCAGGTGCTGTTGACGTATGGTCAGGACTGGGCACTTCAATATTTTCTGCTGCCTATGGTATTGCCTGGAACGGCAGTAAGTTTGTAGCTGTTGGGTCTGGTACAAACAACGGAATAGCCTACTCTTCTAACGGTACTACATGGACACAATTAGTAGACAATTCAATATTTTCTTCTGCCTATGGCATTGCCTGGAACGGCAGTAAATGGGTTGCTACTGGAGGAGGTGCAAACAGCATAGCGTACTCCTCTGACGGTATTAATTGGACAGGATTAGGTAAAATAATATTCTCAAACTATGGACGTAGTATTGCCTGGAACGGCAGTAAGTTTGTAGCTGTTGGGTCTGGTACAAACAACATAGCGTACTCCTCTGACGGTATTAATTGGACAGGATTAGGTCCATCGGTATTTAGTTTCGAGGGCTATGATGTTGCCTGGAACGGCAGTAAGTTTGTAGCTGTTGGGATGTCTTTTTCTGGTATGAACAACATCGCTTATTCTGCCGATGGCATTACTTGGACAGGAATAAACTCTGCGATATTCGATATTGAAGGCCTTGGCGTTGCTTCTTCCCCCGGCCCTCAACTTTTCCCTCCTGTACCATAAATTCTGAACTTTTATAAAGGAAAATTTGACAAATATTTTTTTAGGTGAAATACTTTAATCAATGGACTATTTAAACCAACCAACCCAACAACCTATTGCGTCTGAACAAGAACAACCAGTTGATACGCAAGCCGTGACAACGAACGAGCCTTCACATTTATTCCTTTCTAAAAGAATTATTATTGCAGGAGTCCTTGCCATTTTTGTTTTTGGTTTTGGAGCATATTTTATATTTAATTCATCAACCCAACCTTCGTCTCAAATACAAAACGCGCAACAAAATATTACCTTTAGCCAGAAGCCTGCCGATCTCTTTCTGGAACTAATACAATATCCCTCTCCTTTGCTTAATGAATCACGTTACGCTGCTTCGATAAAAATTTTTAGCGATGGCCGCTATACAAAGGTTGAAATTGGCACTGACCAAAAAAAAGAATTAACAGCTGTTTTAAGCAAGCAGGAATTACAAGAAATTCAAAAATTAGTTCAAAAAAATGGCTTTATGAGTCTTGAATCTGACTACGAACAGATGACAGCTAACGCGATAAGTAAATCAATAACAGTTAATGATTCCAATCAAACCAAAACAGTATCTGTGCATGGATCTGCCCCGCCTGCTTTCATAGAATGGATGGAATGTTAATAGCCAATAATAAAGCCGATTTAACAGACGGGACCATAGCAAATCCAATCAACCTGGATGAATATGGTACAAATATCAGCGTCGGTTATGCATGGACAGGGACTTTCTCGAGTGGGTTTGCTGATACCGTCGATAACTGTAATTCGTGGACATCAGGCTCTGTATCTGTCTATGGAAGATGGGGGGATGCAAATAGGGTATCTGCTGGGTGGACTGATTACACTGCCGATGGATGCCAAACATCCGGATTCAAATTGTATTGTTTTGAGCAATAAAAATATAAGATATGATATGTTGATTATATGAAGAAATCTGCCTGTATTTACTATGAGCAAAGCCGAAGGGGTTTTACCTTAATTGAGCTTCTGGTAGTTATTACCATTCTGGCAATCCTTTCTGCCATCGCCATCAGTGTTTATGCCGGTGCCCAAAGAAATGTCCGTGATGGTGTTCGGACAGTTGATATTGCCAATATTGCCAAAGCTTTAGAAAGCGCCCGGGATTTTCGGCGAAACCAGTATGTCAATAAATTAGCTGAAGACTACCCCAATAGTATACCAAAAGACCCTTCATCATCCACTGCCTATTGCATTAAAACATCAACTACTTC
>Ga0209210_1002669_pt1 | contig 12757 bp, 20 predicted proteins | sample RifGroA1_FD_183991 | JGI IMG/M metagenome (GOLD analysis project Ga0209210, IMG submission 183991) | Contaminated groundwater microbial communities from Rifle, Colorado, USA - Rifle Groundwater A1 (SPAdes) (version 2) | ecosystem: Environmental > Aquatic > Deep subsurface > Groundwater >...
GGAGAAGAGGGTTCGATTCCCTTTACCCGCTCCATATCGGACTGCATTTGCAAAAATGCCTTCTTAGTCCGATCTATCGGGCTATTTTCAGGTTCGAGCCACTCATTTTTCCTAATTACGCTTTTTTCAGTCTCTTTGATGTACACAAATGCGTTTTTGGCGTCGATTCGGACTATTCTGTCTTTTAGCTCTAGGTTCGAGCCAAGTATCCTCAGAACCATCCTTTTGGCCTCTGTGTCATAAGAATGGAAGATTTTGGTAACGTTTGCCAGGAATGCCAACACCTCTTCCATAACCTCCGTCCAATTCGTAAGCCCATCGCCTGCGATACTATCTTTTGTCTGTTTCTCCTCAATTAGTAAACGGCTTTTTTCCTTTTTATACTCCTCATCACTTATTAAACCTTCGATCTTCATCCCGTAGAGGTTCTTTTTCTCGACAAGAATGGAGTCTAAGCGTTTGGTTAATTTGCTTTTCTGTCCCCGCTCAAAGTCAAATTCCCGCTCATTTCTTCGCCTCAGGTTTTTTCTTACCCACGTTACAAATGTGGGTCTGATCTCAAGACTGCCTATAAAGGCAATAACCTGTTTCTCAACTTCGATTGCATTCAGATAAGGTTGCCTGCACGGTCCCTTTTTCTTAACACATCTAGCATAGATAAACGTCTGTGAGTTGCCGTTTTTATATTTCTTTGTTTTACGGTCACAGGTAATTGCTGATCCGCACTCCCCGCATTTAAGTGTCTTCATGAAATAAAAGTCATTCGTGAACTGGTGAATTTTGGCTCTGCCGTCAATGATGTCCTGAACTCTGGAGTATTCATCTAAAGTTACCATTGGAGTATGCCTGCCATTGAAGCGTTCTCCGTTATAGTCAAAAAGTCCCGCGTAAAACACATTCCTAAAAAATCTAAAGGCCTCTGTTCTGCTGACCGGTTTTCCCGTCCTTTTACTTTTCAATCCTAAGGCAGTGATTTTTTCCAACGAACTTTCAACGGTTTCATTTCCCGTCAGCATGAATTCCCACCATGAACGACACAAGTTAAATCTGTCAGGATCCGGAAGCACTTCTTTTTGCCCCTTTGGCTTAATGGGATCATTTAAGTACCCTAACGGAGCCGATCCGGGTCTCCAACCATTTTGAACTTTTGTATTCATCCCTCTTTTTACATTGTCGGAAAGATCTTTACTGAACTTTGTGGCCATACCAAATTCGATAAAAAGGAAGGTAGAGTTATTGCGATCGTAATCCATGGTAGGGGTGACGATTAACATTCCGTTATAGTCGACGTGATCGATGAGAGCCCCACCTTCTTTAGCGTTCCGACAGAGTCGATCGGCCTTCCAACAGAGGATGTGTTTTACTTCACCTTTGGAGACTCTTTCAACCATGGCTGTAAATTCCGGACGATGATCCGGGCGCTTAGCAGATTTACTCTCTTTGTAGACACCCAGCACAACAAACCCCTTATCTTTGGCCAATTCTTTGCAGGTACGTTCCTGATCGTCAAGGGAGAGAATTTGTCGATCTTTATCCTCAGAGGATTTTCTACAGTATATAAAACAAGTATTCATGTTTTTTTGACCACCAAGTAAGAGTATTCTTACTTCAGGATTGTATTGATGTTAACTCTGTTGCGTTTGTTTGCAAGTGTTTTTTCGATTAAGGTATCGACCAATAACAATAAAGCGGTAGCTTGCTCAAAAGCCTGTTCATCAGTCAGCCTAACCCCGTACTCTTTTAGAGCGATTTCCTTAAATTCATCAAGTTCCTCCCGCGTGATAAGAGAATTTGTAAGTATGAGGGTGTTATCGTTATTTGTTGTTTTCTGAGCAGCAGTTTCTGTCATCTTTATAACCAAAGGTACAGAAACTGTTGATTTACCTCAATAAACTTTGTGGGTTAATTTGTCCACTTATGTAAATAAGTAGGAAGCTTGTGTACATTGCTGATCAATTCCCTTGAATTTGCTATGATAAAAACATGCCAACCTTTTTCCGTCAGGAGAAAAAACAGCCATTTATGTACTCCGCTATAGAGACTCGTAGAAGTAAGCCGAATTATTCCGGTTGGATTATCGGAGGCATTTTATTCTCAGGTTTATTGCTCTTGGCTTACATGATTCTTACCTAGCGGCATTGACTCTGGGCGGTGAGTTTGGTATATTAAGAGTACCGAATGACCTTTGTGGTGAAGGTACCTTACTTTTAGGGAACTGCTGACACTAGCAATAGTGATTCAGCTTAGCCACAGAGGTCGCTTTTTTTAGTAGGGTTTCCACAAATCTTCCTCTCTCTTCCTAATCATCTTATAAAACGAGTCGTCCTTTTTATTGTATTTTCTGTAAATTGCCCCGCACACCATGTCAGCCAACTGCAGCAGGTTGTTGCTTTTGGAATCCCTATGTCGGATTTCTCCGATCAACTTATTCATATCAGTATTTAATTTTTTCTTTAAGTACCGATTGAATTTCTGAATGAAAGCTTTTGACTGAGCCGTTCTATCAACGAAAAGAGAGGCGTTCTTAACCCGGCCCTGAGCTCTGAGAAACAACTGGTCTGTTACCAGCATATATAAACTCTCTTCCGGATTACTTGGTTCACGCTGTGCCAGTTTTTCTTTGTCGATGACTATCGTTCGATACCGAAAGTCAAACTTAGACAGCTTATTAAGAAATACCGTTTTATACTTATTCGATGTGCCTGTGCTAAATTTAAACTCTTTGTTGTGAGGAAATTTGAGTTCTCTATGCAACTCGTTGATCGCCTCATTTGCTTCCGCTGCGCTTTCGAGATTGTCAAAAATAACAATCGTTAATACAAAATACCTACTGGAAGCAGTCTTCAGCTTGAATCCGGTATCACCGGACTCATCCATAAAAATGAGCATTGCTAGCGGCATAAGCCCCCCTTTAAAACAACGCTCACTCCATATTGAGTAAAATCCTCTGGAACAGAAAAAAAGTTGGCGATCTCTTCAACTGTAAGGTGTTTAACTTTTTTGAGCTCCTTGTTTGGCATGAGAAGTTCTGCTGCAAAACATTGTGCTTCATGCTCTTGCTTAAAAGCGGTGAATTCGTCCCGGCTTTCAAAGTAGAGATGATTCCCTTGGTGTAAAAAGTGATGTCCTAAAGCATGGGCAATTAGCTCACGCTGTTTTTTCGGGCACTCGTTTTTGTTAATACCGATACTGTCTCCGAGATAAACCTCCTTTACTCTTCCATGAAATGACCAAGTATCAAGCGTTAGCTCTTCGCCATCAATAATTGTTTGTAAATTAATTGGGGCAGTAGTCAGATTATATTTTCGTAAAATCTGCCTAGCCCTTTTTTGGGCTTTTATCATATTCTTTTTGATTCCTTCTCGACTTCACAAACTCGATGTAATTTAGAACAGACTCTCTCTCACGAGGAGTCATGTCCTGAACTTCCTTCAGCATCAAAGTAAATGAAGCATCCTCTTTGACCTTCTTGCTCGTTTCATCCAAATAGCCAGCCTTATTCATAAGCAACTCGTAAGGAATGTTGTAAACAAGAGCTAAGGCTTTTAACTTATAAGGTGATGGGTTGGTATATCGACCTGCTTCCAGTTGCGAAAGATATCCGCGCGAGAGTGCTGACTGCTCTTCGAGTTCATTGCTCTTGATAGCCTTTCTAATAGAGTCCACAACCGCACTGAGGGTGTACCCACGCGCTTCACGAACAGAGCTGAGATATTCCCAGATGGTGGCAAAGTCGTCTGGGCTCTTTAGTTGGGTCTTGGGATTGGATGTTTGTTTCATAGATTAAAACTCGACCAAATTTATTGTACCAAATATTGTAAGCAAAGTCTTACTTTTCATATTATAATGAGAATAATTTACACTAATAAACACAAATCACTATAAAGTTTATTGAGGTAAATTGCAACAAATTGTACTTTGTTATTAAAGATGACAACTACTGCCCATAAAAAGACAATCTACATCAATAAAGACAAGAGAGTTCATAGTGAACTCTTTGATGAAATTAGACTCACTAAAGGACTTTCCAGATTTAAGTTAGCTATAGACGTTGAGCTCTCTCCCCAAACAGTTAGACGGGTATTAGTTATTGGCGGCGACCCGCGACCTTCGACTGTCAAAAAGGTTGGCGATTACTTAGGTATTCCAGCTGAGAAGTGGTACATCGACAGGGAACCACTGGATACAACTGATATTCCTGAAAAGAATGCAATCTAGCAAAACAGTAATGCCTATGAAAAGTTGCACGAAAACCAAACATGAGCAAAGTAGCAAGACTCAACTACACAACTATAAATCACGATGCCAGGGTAAGGCTTGGCTTAACTATTAACGAATACTGTGTGATTGACCTAATTCATAACCTAGCCACTAATCCCAAGAACGCCCAGATGGGATGGTGCTACGCAAAGAAAGAAACCTTGGCAGGATATCTAGATCTTGGGCGTGCAACAGTCTTCAGAGCAATAAATAAAGGTTTGGCTCTTGGTCTTCTAGAAAAGCATCCCGACCAATCAGCTCTCATCAAAGCGACCAGTAATTGGTTCGATGAAGTGATGATTAAATTCGAGTCTCAAAATGAGACTGTCAGTATCAAACCGAGATACGACTCGTATCAAATTGAGACTCCACCGCGTCTCAAAATGAGAACAAACAAAGATATAGACAAAGAAAATGACAACAGTACTGTGGGTCGTAAAAATTTAGGAAATGGAATCGCTTCAATTGGAGAAATAGTTAAACAGCACCAGCCGGCAAAGAGCAAAAATAATGGGATCAGATATGAGTGGCAAGTTGACGCTATCAGGATTTGGGGTGAACTCGGAATGGTTGGTGAGCCAACACGCCAATTCTTCAGCCATGTCAAGAAAGCTTCTCTTAGTAACCAGGAAGGAAAATTATCTGCCGCACTTTCTTACTGTAAGGATGCTGTCGGAGTTCGCAACAAAGAGCAGTTATTTTACTGGCATTGTGCCAGCAACGAAGTATGAAAAAGCTAATAGCAATAATACTAGTGGTCATTCTTTGCATTGCCCTTATTGGGTTTATCAAAGGTGCCAGAAATAGTAAGTCGGAAGAACTTATCTCGCCGATTCCAACACCTACTGCTCTTCCGAAACCTGATGGAGATATTAAAGATCAGGAATATTTCACTTATAGAACCGGTGCCATCAAAGAACTCCTCGGACAATTTGATAGCCCGCTGACTGAGAAAAGCGATACGTTTGTTGCATGCGCAGATGAAAACAATATTTCCCCCTATCTCCTGGTTGGAATAAGCAAAGTCGAAAGCACCTTTGGTAAAAATGCATGTGAGGGTAATCCGTTTGGCTGGAGTAGCTGTAGAAATCACTTCCCCACATTTGAGTCTGCATGCAAGGCAGTATCAAAGGGAATTGCGACATTACCGTATTACGAGAAATACAGAAAGTCAGGAGAAACCAACGATCTTGGGGAAATATACTGCCCGCCTTCAAGCGGCTGCAATACAGAACACTGGATAGAAACAGTTGATTCAGTCATTGCCGACTTAGAAGAGCGTGAGCTGGTACTTGCCTTGAAAGAACTGTCTACCCTTACACCACAAAAGAAGTCGATCCAAGAGCTGGAAATAAACGCTGAAGTTTTAAAGTCCCATGCTCAAAAAGCCACAGGTACGACACACGAAGTAATCGAAATTCTTATCAGAGCAAATGAAAGAGCTCTGCAACAAACACAACATGAATCATGAGATTTATAGATTTATTTGCCGGCATTGGAGGGTTCAGACATGGGCTACAAAAAGTGGCAACTGAATCCAAGGGTAGCTCCGACAGTGAGAGCGGAGCGTCACAACACGGCCAGTGTGCATTTCATTGCGCCTGGTCCAACGAATGGGACAAATATGCAAGCCAAATATACAAAAAACACTATGGAGAATGTGACACCAGAGACATCAGAACAGTCAACACAAAAGACATCCCAGACCACGATCTCCTCTGTGCTGGCTTTCCTTGTCAATCATTTAGTATCGCAGGAAAAAGATTGGGATTTGAAGACACCAGAGGGACGATGTTTTTTGAAATCGCTCGGATTATCCGAGACAAAAGACCCCGATATTTTCTCCTTGAAAATGTTAAGGGGTTACTTAGTCATGACGAAGGAAAAACTTTCCAGACAATACTTGGGGTTCTCTCCGATCTGGGGTATGAGTATCAATGGCAAGTTCTTAACAGCAAGAATTTCGGAGTCCCTCAGAACAGGGAGAGAGTGTTCATTGTCGGACATCTTAGAGAAACAAGTCGACCAGAAGTATTTCCTATCGGCGAAAGCTACTCAATTTCTCATCAGACGAAGTATGCAGAACAAGCAGGAAGGTCGAGGATTTCGAGCACGATTGATGCCCGTTATGGATCCCTCCGAAATGCTGGAGAAACCTATCTCCACTACATCGGAGGTATCAGAGGAAAAAGAGATATGTGGTTAAAAGACAATAAAAAAAACAGTCGAAACTTTAGCCAAGGCCAGAGGGTTTATTCATCCGATGGCATAGCTTCAACCATAGCCGGAAACGCTGGCGGCTTAGGCGGCAAGACGGGTTTGTACGCAATTCCAGTCTTAACGCCAGATCGAATGGAAAAACGCCAAAACGGCCGAAGATTTAAAAATGATGGTGATCCGGCCTTTACCTTAACCAGCCAAGACAAACATGGAGTATATGACGGTTTAAACATTCGTCGCTTAACTCCTATCGAGTGTGAGCGATTGCAAGGTTTCCCAGATAATTGGACTGAGGGAATCAGTGACACTCAAAGATATAAGTGTCTTGGAAACGCAGTAACAACATTGGTCATCACGGAAATAGGTCGAAAACTTATTCAAACAAAGGAGGTGAATCAAATATGAAACCTGGATTAAAAGACAAGAACCCTAAAAATCCAAAGTATCACTTTGAAGGAACGAAGCAAAGTGAATCCGGCAAAGCTATTTATATCGTTCTGGAGATAAAAACAGGAAAGACTCTGGAATGGTCGGAGGAAACATTTAATAAAAACAAATCGCAAGTTGAATATTAAACATATGATCAAAACCAGAACTGAACTACTAGGCGAAATTTATAACAGCGTTCATGAGGAGATTCTCAGGATGGAAATTGCCATCGAAACACTGGCAGATATTGATGATGAAGCAGTTATTGAAACTGTGGTCAAGCGTTCGCCTTTAGGAGCCAGAGAAGAAAACCTGACAAAAAAAGATGTGATTGCCAAATACAACAAAGACATCGAAAAGCGAGGAAAAGTGCTGAAAGTTATTAAAAAATTATTAAACAACAATGAATGAGAAAGAAAAGTACAAGTTTATTCCTCTCCTCGCTCAAGATGGGAATAGATTGCTTTGGTACGAAATTCTTATTTTAAAAGTGAAGATGAATATTAAAAAATTATTAAATCTATGGAAAACAAAACCTACCCAACAATAGCAATAAGCCTGCTGAAATTTGCGGAATACAACCCCCGCAAAGTAACCAGGAGTGTTATTGACCAATTAAAGCGCTCACTTCAAGAGTTTGGTTGTCCTGTACCCATTGTCGTCAATACTCACAAAGGTAGAGAAAACATCATCATAGGCGGCGAAAAAAGAGTACGAGCCGCAACGGAGCTAGGTTGGACAGAGATTCCCTACAGTTCCGTTGATATTCCACTACAAAAGGAAAAAGCACTAAATCTTGCACTTAACAAGATTGAAGATCAATGGGATGAAGAAAAACTCGCTCAAATAATAACAGACCTCACTCAGTCAGATTTTGATATTTCGCTTACTGGTTTTAACGAAGTGGAAGTAAGTAACCTTTTGGATACAACAATGCTACTGGAGCAGGAAGAAGAAAAGCCTTGGGACACCGAAGAAGAAATTAAGAATATCACTGAACCAATATCAAAATACGGCGAAGTTTATCAGATTGGTCCTCATCGGTTGATGTGTGGTGACTCCACAAACGCAGAAGACGTTAAAAAACTCATAGGAGAAAAACTTGCAGACATGGTGTTTACAGATCCTCCCTATAACGTTGCTCACACCAGTAAGGAAAAGCAGGGTAAGTTTCATACGGAAAAAGGGATAATTCTGGGTGACGATCAGAGCCAAGAAGATTTCAAAAAGTTTACTGAGGGGTTTTTCAATACCATGCGGGACGCTCTCAAAGCTGGAGGGGTTATTTACGTTTGCACTGGATATACCTCATATCCACTGTTTTATTACCAGATGCTGAATTCTGGTTTTGTATTTAGTAGCACTATTGTCTGGGTTAAACCATCCTTCTCCATTGGTTGGAGTGATTATAAAAAACAATATGAGCAGGTCATGAAGGGCAAATTGTCCAAAGGGAAAACCAAGGCAGAGGGAATCATTTATGGCTGGAAACAAGGTGAAAGGCATGTCTTCACAGGAGAAGCAAACGAAAGTGATGTCTGGAACATGCCTAGAAAAGCAGTTACCGAGATGGTCCACCCAACTGAAAAACCGGAATGGCTGATCATGAAAGCACTCAAAGGAGGTAGTAGGTTTGGCAATATTGTTCTTGACCTTTTTGGCGGATCCGGAAGCACCCTCATGGCAGCACATAAGACAGGCAGAATTGCTTATCTCATGGAACGAGATGAAAAGTTCTGCGATCTAATTCGTAAACGAGCAAAAAGGTTAAAAATGTAATGTTTTATGAAGAAAAAACAGGCTAAACCACAAATTCTAATAGAGCAAATGCCAGGAGAAACAGAGGCTCAGTTCTCGGCGTTTTTGGCATATTGTTCCATGCTGAAAAGAAGTATTCGGGAGGTGAGCAAAAGGTGGGCAGAAATGGGGCGGGAATTGGAGGAACAGAACTCAAGATTCAGATTAGGAAAAAGACCAGCACTTAAAACATTATTTCAGTGGTCAAGCAACTTTCATTGGGTTCAAAGATCCAAGCTTTGGGATGAGGAAAAAAAAGAGTTAATGACACTGGAGTTTCAGAGATCTGAAAAGCAAAGGGCAATCAAAGTTTCACGCTTATACGAAAAGATTGGAACATACTTATTATTTCAAGTTAATAGGTCACGTCCAATTACAGTAGATGTAGCTCACACCATTAATGAAGAAGACCAAAAACCACCGACTCCAGAGGAACAGGCTCTAGGCAAAGAAATTGATCAGGCAATTAAAAACTTTTATGATAGACAACGAAATACAACAAAAAAATAGCATCTTGTTCTGGATAACAGAGAATAAGATTAAAAATGAAAACGGTGATCCAATTGAATTTAAAGATCACCGCTTTATGTTGGATATTTATTCCGACTGGTCTCTGGTGCAGGTAATCCGCAAAGGATCGCAGATCGGAGCCAGCACAATGGAAATCTTGCGAGCTTTACACGCAGCAAGGTTTTGGGGCATTAATCAGATTTATACCCTGCCGACCGTAGATGACGTTTCAGAGTTTGTTAAAAGTAAAGTGAACCGTCTTATTAAGGTGAACCCCTGCATATTGGAAGGAGTTAGCGGCAAAGATGTGGACTCGATAGAACAAAAACAAATCGGCAAGTCATTCCTCTTTTTCAAAGGAACCTATACTGAAAAAGAGGCTATCATGTTGACCTCTGATCGAAACATTCATGACGAGCTCGATAAATCAAAGCCAGAAGTGGTAAGAGACTATACCTCCCGTATGGGTTACTCCAAGATCAGGAGTCAGCATTTTTTCTCAACTCCCACAACCCCAGACTTTGGTGTAGATAAAATATTTGAACAATCCGACCAAAAACACTGGAGATTTAGCTGCCCCCATTGCAGCTTTCGGCAACACATGGAATGGGAGAAAAACGTTGATGAAGAACGAGGTATTTATGTCTGTCAGCAATGTAAAAAGGAAATCTCCCCCAGCCACATAAACGACTATGGTGGTTGGGAAGCTCGCTTCCCAGGCAGACCCGTCTCCGGATACTGGATTAGTCAAATGCACTGTCCTTGGAAGACTGCAGCCAATTTAATCCAGGAGCGGAAAGATGCAGATGACGATACATACTTCTTCAACTTTGTACTAGGACTGCCATACCTTGCTGCCGACCAGAAGATTCCAGCCAGCCTCTTTATTCGAAATGTGACAGAGACAAAAGCCGACACCACAGGTGAATATAACGTAATGGGTATTGATACCGGCATGGGAACTGGCAAAGGCAACCATGTCATGATCGGCAATAAGAAAGGGATATTCTGGATTGGTATTCTCCAAGATCACGAAGGACAAGATCGATGGCAGCAAACATCTGACCTGATTAAGTTTTTTGATGTCAGGGTGGTTGTGATAGACGGACAACCTTATACCGAGGAAGCCTTTAATTTAGCCAAAGAGTTCCCTTACAGAGTTTATTTGAGCTGGTTTAAAGACGATCCCAAAATGCTTGAGGTTATTCGCTTCTTCGATGAAAAAGAAAATAAAGACACTGCTTTCGAAGACGAAGTAAAGGTTTTTTCCTCACGCACCCGAATCATGGATGACACGATATCAGCCCTAAGAAGGGGTGACATTAAGTTTGCAGTACCAGCCAGCAACCCAGCTTTTAAGCTCCTCATCACTCATGCTCAGACTATGTACGCGAGAACAGTTACCGACAAGTTCGGTCAAGCAAAGCGCGAATGGGCCAATACAGGACCAAATGACTTTTGGCTATCACTTATTTATTGGCAGATAGCCATGAGAAAAAGACTGAAATATGAACCAAACAAATAAACCAACCATTACCACCATCGCGGTTACACAGGCAGAAGCCAAGATTATTGAGGACATCCGAGCGGTTAAATTTGGCAAGGTTGAGGTGTTTATACAAAACGGTAAACCTTACCGCAAAGAAATCACCGAACAGCAAAGAATCGATCCTAAAGAAGGCGGTAGTGCCGGAGAAACACCCAAGAAACAAAGTGATGTCGAGCTTTGATAAACAAAGTTTGACTTCTTGAGGTGTTTGATGATAATTGCTTGTTGCATGAACCACAAACCTCTAAAAAAGATTGAAAACTATGCCGACCCAAAACTGGAATGGCGCCTAGCTTACTTCTTCGGTGTGATTTACGTCATCGTTATCGCTCTGTTAGCAGTTAAAGGAGTCCTATGGCTACTCAGATAACAAAAGAAGATTTTCAGGCATATTTAAAAGTGCAGAACTCTGGCAAGACCAACATGTTTGACTTGAGAAACGTGGTGAAACTATCCGGCCTCTCCAGAGAAAAAATCTTAGAGATAATGACTAACTACCGCAAGTACAAAAAACGATGGGAGGTGATAGAAACATGAAGCAAAAAACAGACAGTGATGAAGAACAAAAAATCAAATATCAGATCTACAGGAAACTGGACAGAGCCCAAGCATTAGTCAATGAGATCAAAGAACTGATGAAGAAAATTAACGTAGTACCTTCAAGCCAGCAATAACTACAATTATCTTTAAAAAGTAACCACTTTATCAGCCCACACAACCATCTCAAGACAATCATTCATGGTGGAGATGGGACAAGCCTCACTACCCTCCATGTTTCTGGATTTTAAGCAAGTGCTGCAGGCTAGTACAGCCCCTCCATCCTCTACAAAAGTTTTCAGTTGTTCGGCCACATTGTATTTCTCATGTATGAGCTGTTCACACTCAACTGCTTCTCCCAACAGAAACACTTTAACTTCATGGCCACTTTTTAAAGCTGTATTGGCAAACCGGAATGCATTCCAGGCTTTTTCATACTCTTTAGTCTCTAAAATAATGCCGATTTTCATAATTTTCCTCCTTAGTTAGGTCAATAATAAATACCGCAGCCCTACAAAAAGAAGGGCAACGGCAATAAACAATCGAAATGACTTCTGTGGGATTTTATCAACCAGCTTCTTCGCCAAGTATGCTCCCAGCAAAGATACTGGAATACACACGATTAAAGTGAGCAGCAAGGATCCTTCAACCCTAACGCCGCTGATAAAGTACTGCGTGACTCGTGAGCTATCGATCAATAGGCCAATTACCCCAGAAGTAAAAAGAAATATCGACTTGGGCAAATCGTAGGCAGACAGAAAAGTACTTCTAACTGCTCCTCCCACTCCAAAGATTCCAGAGAAGAAACCTGACAGCCCCCCACCAAACAAAGCGTTGCTGTTGGAAGGCTTCATCTTCCAGGTGGGCTTGAACCACAGAAAGGCAACATAGAGGACCAGGAACAACCCTAGTGAGCGTTGTAGTAACGCCTCTGGCAAGGTTAACGGCAACCGAGCAGCCCAAAAACTGGCAAAAATACCAGGGATACCAAATAGCAGGATGAGCTTCCAATTAAACCCTTTCTTGAAAAAGAGTATTTTCCAAATATCTCCGAACCAATGAATTACACCAACGAACAACAGAGTTTCAGGTATTGGTAAAAACAACGATAAAACAGGAACCATAATCGTCGAAGTGCCAAAACCCGTCATTGTTCCAACCGAAGCTGAAATGAGTGTTAAGAGTGAAAAATAAAGTAGCTCCATGAACACATTCTATCTAAATTAAGACTTTAATGGAACAGTTCTATGAAAAGAAAATATTATCTCAGCTATAATTGTGTAAGAAGTAAAAATGTTACTTTTCCAAAACTCATCCGTTCTCTTTTATAGAGGGGTGGGACAGGACAAATAAAAAATGATGAAACCACCTTTTGAAGATGTAGTCAGAGATTACATCCGACTAGTTTATTTTTTTGCGAAAAAGTCCTTGTCCCAACAAGACGACATCGATGAT
>Ga0209210_1002672_pt1 | contig 12746 bp, 15 predicted proteins | sample RifGroA1_FD_183991 | JGI IMG/M metagenome (GOLD analysis project Ga0209210, IMG submission 183991) | Contaminated groundwater microbial communities from Rifle, Colorado, USA - Rifle Groundwater A1 (SPAdes) (version 2) | ecosystem: Environmental > Aquatic > Deep subsurface > Groundwater >...
TAGAACAGTTGGTTGCCAATCAGCTGGCGGGAGTTCGATTCTCCCTACCCGCACCGGGCTGTAGTACAGCGGTAGTATACACGCTTCGGGTGCGTGAGACCCGAGTTCGATTCTCGGCAGCCCGAACGAAATTATCACTAGGCAGCTTCTATCACTTAATCGGCACTTATTGTTTCGGGGCACTGGGATTCGAACCCAGAATCGCTCGCTCCCAAAGCGAGTATGTTAGCCGTTACACCATGCCCCGTCTGATTGGAGCATGTTAGCACATCTTCTAAAAATTGCTTTAGTTTTAGATAGGTTGGTTTATCTGAGTACCTAACTTTACAAGTGCCCATACTTTTGCCAATTTTATTTCCAGCAGGTCTAATAATAGTTTTCTGGAATCTTTCTCTGGAAATTTTTGTTAATACAGACCAGTAATTTTCTAGTTTTTCCTTATCGTCTCCAACATGAATTTGTAGCTGTAGTTTTAATCTGTTTTCCTCTATTCCGATATCTTTTCTTAGGAAATTAAGAAAAGCATTTATGATTTCTGGGTTAGTGTTAGTGACATCCACAGGATAAACGAAGTATTTCGTACCACTATATTTATATAGCTTAGTACCCTCGGTCCACCATATAACAATTCCGAGTATCTGTCTCAAAGAGTATTTCATATATAGATTTTATCATTGCTACGCTATATAGCATGTGGATAAGAAGAAATAAAACATGATATAGTACTTAAGTTTTAGTCCGGGCTGTAGTATATGGGTATTATTTGCGAATGGGGTTCGTAAGAACCGGATTCAAGCTCCGGCAGCCCGAAAGAATAATGCGGGATTAGTTTAGTGGTAGAATACGAACCTTCCAAGTTCGATGCGCCGGTCCGATTCCGGCATCCCGCACTAAATAATCACATTTTCGATTATTTCCACCCTTGCCTTTCGGTTTTGTTGGTCAATTTTGACTGTCACGAGGTCTAATTGCCAATCGCAATCTAGCTTTCTATCCAATAAATAGGTTTGTATGGCTCGCGATAATCGTTTAAGTTTCCATGGGTGCATATTGTCTTCTGGACGGTACCCATCAGCATAGGTTGCATGTGTAACGCTCTTTACTTCTATGAAATGAATAACATTAGCTTTTCTGGCGGTAATATCAATTTCTCCCCATTTTCTAAGATAATTCCGCTCTATAATTTTAAATCCCCTTCTTTCCAAAAAATCACAAGCTATATTTTCCCCTATGTCTCCCAACTTTCTCTTTTCTGTTCTATTATCCATAAAGTTTCACACGAAACGTATATTTTGAGGTGGTAGGCGGGTAAGGACATTTGACCATTATATTATGTCTTTTAATACACATCTTCCCCTTAATTATCCACAGTCCTGCTAATTTATGGTCTAGTTTACCTTTAAACAAGCAATTTTTTACATTTACAGATCTTTGTTTGCTAAGTCATAAAAGACACAAAAAGCCGCGACGGCTTCCCGTAGCGGCTTCTTCCGCTACGTCTGAAAACAGACTTGGCGGATCTAAGAAAGATCACTCCAGAAAAAGAACTGGGACTATGGGATGCGCGGGACCAAAAATAAATAAAGTTGAGGGTTCGTCATCCTTGCCCAAACTCCCAAACCAGAATGAACTTCCGGTAACTGGAATGGCCTTCCAAGAACACATGCCTGGATTCTAATCCCGATTAGAGAACCGGGGATATCCACCAAGCGTCTAACAACATCTTATCTTATAAAGGACAATTTAGACAGTATGGAACTGTGGATAAGTCTGTCCTTTAGAATATGGCCTTATTTCAATACTAATTTGATAGGGCAGTGGTCTGAACCTAAAATGTTGTCAAGTATTTCCATTGATTTGATTTTTCCCAGCATTTCCGGAGATGAGAAAAAGTAGTCTATCCTCCACCCCACATTCCTCTCTCTGGCAAAAGACTTCATATCCCAATATGTATAAGCTTCCGTCCGGTCAGGGTAAAAGTGTCGAAAGACGTCTACCCAGCCGTACGAAATTAGCTTATCCACCCACGCCCTCTCTATTGGCAGAAAACCAACATGAGTTTCATTTTCTTTTGGTCTAGCTAGATCTATCGGCTTGTGGGCTACATTCAAGTCGCCACAGAAGATGATATTTGGCTGCCAGCCCGACAGACTCGTTCTGGCGGGTTTCTCATGTAACTTATTTATGAATTCTAGGAAATAATCATAGAAATCAAGCTTGTACCGGAGCCGTTCCGGGGCCCCTCCGCCATTGGGGAAATAGCAATTTATCAACGTGAAATCTTCATATTCCGCCATAATTAACCGTCCTTCCTTATCCATTTCCTCAATTCCTATGTCACGTGAAACTTTTAAAGGTTTTTCTTTGGAATATATGGCCACACCGCTGTAGCCTTTTTTCTGGGTAGGGAAGTGAAAGTACGAATAGTAGCCGTCCGGCGTGCTTAATTCAATGGGTAGCTGGTCTGGCAGTGATTTAGTCTCCTGAATGCAGAGAATATCAGGTTTCATATGGAACACTTGGGTCAGATTCCCCTTGCGATGCGCCGCCCTAAGCCCGTTAACATTCCAAGAGATGATGGATTGCATATGTTTACTCAAATTTTACCCTAGAAGAGCAAGCAATGCTAAAAACCATATACGTATAGAAAAAAATGAGATTTATGATATAATGCACGCGCATGGCACAATTACCTGAAAATTTTCGTCCTATTCTTTGGTCATATAATTTTGAAAAATGTGACCCAAAGAAAATGAAGAATACAGTCATCGCCAATGCTATCTCCTATGGAGATTTGGAGCATTGGCGATGGATAAAATCTTTTTACGGTGTCTCGGATGTGAAAAAAGTTCTCAATAGTATTTCTGTTTCAGCTGTCAGGCCTTCTGCTATAAAATTGGCCAAGATGATGTTCGAATCATAGCACTGTGCATTACGAAGCTCTAAATCAAGAAACAAAAAGGGTGTGGGATAAATGCGGTTTTTTGCGTAGTGATTTTTATCTGACTGGTGGCACGGCGCTGGCACTTCAAATAAAGCATCGCATCTCTGTTGATCTGGATTTGTTCTCACCTAATCCTATTAAGAAAACACTGCTTGCCACAGTCGAAGAAAAGTTTGGCTCCGTTTCTGTTTTAGTGAATACAAAAAATGAGCTCACTGTGATAGCGGCGGGCGTCAAGATTACTTTCTTGCATTACCCTTTTATTTTGAAGTATTCAACTGTTGAGACAGGTATTGTGCCGCTGTCCTCCATTGCAGATATTGCTTCTATGAAAGCTTATACCATCGGCCGCAGACGGTCTTTTAAGGATTACGTTGACTTATATTTTATTCTTTCTAAGGAATATACAACTTTAGATACATTAATTGTAGATGCGAAAGAAAAATACGGTTACGCCTTCAATGATCGCTTATTTTGTGAACAACTAACATCGCCAGAAGATATAGATGACGAAAATATTATCTGGCTAGAAAAACAGCGGTCTAAAGCGGATATGCAGAGTTTTTTCCAAGAAAAAGTTAAAGAATTTTTAGAAAAAATTTAGCCATCGAAGAAGTAACTCGTAAACTTGGAAAGGTTGACATCATTTAACCATTGTATATACTTTGGCTATGAAAACCGTGATCAATATAAAAGCCGATAAAAATATAAAGGAAGAAGCTGTCAAAACTGCTAAACAAATTGGACTGCCTTTGAGCACCGTGATCAACGCCTTTCTTAAGCAGTTTATAGCCCAACAGACCGTAACTTTTGCTGTGCCTCTAAAGCCTACAAAGTGGCTTCAAGGAATTTTATTGGAAGCGGACAAAGATTTCAGAGAGGGTAAAAATATTGCAGGACCGTTTCATTCTGCAGAAGAGATGATGAAAAGCCTTGAGTCATAATCGCGCATATGCTTTCGGTCCATTATCATAAAAATTTTAAGAAACAATTTAAACGTCTGCCTAAAAATATTCAAAACAAGTTTGGAATGAAGCTGGCAGCCTTCCTTTCAGAGTCGTATTCTATGGAATTGAATAACCATTCTCTGACCGGAGAATGGAGAGGGCATAGAAGCATAGATATTACCGGAGACATAAGAGCCGTGTATAAGATAGAAAATGAGACTAATCTGCTTGTCGCTATCGGTTCTCACAATCAGCTTTATAAGTAATTCCGTTGACATTCCAGAAGATGACAGATTTCATGTGTTTAGTCAATCTAATGTAGCAGAAAGGTTTTTCTGGGACAAACCTTTAGGCACATTCTATTCAAGTTTACTTTTTCGGTCATCTCGTCTAAATTGGGTATGAACCTGACAATTATCGATATGGCCGTAATGCGATCTTCTCAAATATTCTGTACGTTTGCTGAGCGTCCCATTTCCGATTATGAGCTAACTATCGCGCAAACTCTTCGTGGACTGCTTTGCGCCTACAATCAGAAGGATGCTATCGCAGTAACAAGCTATTTTACCGATGATGCGCGGATAGATTCTTTGATTGGGGGAGGAGTAGTCACTCGAGATCAGTACAAAAGAGTTCTTGAAACGCATTATCCGCATATAACAAGTGTCCGTATGGATCAAATCAATATCTCGCTGAAAAATCCGCGACGAATAGATACATATGGGATGTTTAAAATAGAACTTCGCGATGGTCGACATATCGGTAACCTATGTCTTGTTCGTTTTGCGTATATCGACGAAGTGTGGCAAATTATTGGAACGCAGTTCGTCACACGAGAAATTTCCCACGCGTCTATTGACTCTCGCTAATGTTAAAAGTCCATCAACCCGTCTGTGTCATTGAGGGTGCAATTATCCTCGCCGGAGATGTCATCATTACTGAATCGGTATCCAGTTCTCTTGGGAGAGATGAATTTCTGTTTCAGGACTCTCTTCAAGATATGCTTCGCAACGATACTTTTTTCGGGAATTTCGAGGGCGCCATTATTGAGAAACACAACTCCTCGTATGTAGATAATCCGAAACGCTTCTTATTCCACGCCGCGCCGGCGACATTATCATTTTTCAAAACTCACTTTGGAACGTGTATTTTTTCCTTTGCAAATAATCACTGTTTTGATTATGGCGTGTCAGGTCTCGAGGAAACTATAAAAAATCTTAAACAAGCGAGCATTGCCGGGATAGGTTTAGGAAGAAATAAACATGAAGCAGTTGCTCCCTACGTCGTTGCACTTCGCAAGCTCAATGTCGCATTTGTGGCGTTAACAGATCTTCTCCCAGAAGTGGCGTACGCCTCTCCCAATCAGCCTGGGGCTGCCCAGTTAACAAAGGAAACACTTGTGAGCGCAATACAAGATGCTCGGAGCGTTGCTGATATCGTGATTGTGTCTCTCCATACCATCGCGGATCTTTCCCAAGCGTTCTCATTTTGGCCCGACTATCATCAGACAGCCATGGCTCGACTCGCAATTGACTGCGGCGCCGATATCGTCGTGGGACACCAACCTCATGGACTTCAACTCATTGAACGCTACAGAAACAAAATTATCTTCCACAGTTTGGGCGCTTTCATCTATGATCCCGCTCTTTCTTCGACGTTTCCGCCATCTCACAGACTCTGGCCAGCCACCCAAATATACGGAGGCGGCTTGGTAAGACTTTCTTTCTGTCAGCGAGGTCTTCACGATTACAGTGTTATTCCCACGAATATCACTGGTGCAGGTATAAAGCTGGCGCTTGTCACTGGTTCCAGATATCGGCAATTTCTGGCAAAGGCCATGAAAGCATATGCCAGCGGAGGGCTGTTATTCCATAGTTCTCTCGGGGTATAATCCTTTCAGCCATGACATCCAACGGGCGAGACGTTTATAGACATGAGTGGCAAAGAGCGTTGCAATTTCGGAAGGATATTCCATTGCTTCTTGAATCGTTTCCCAAAACAACGCAATTGGAACGGAAGTTGCTCACACGTGTTCTTACGTTGCTCGGTGAGAATTTCAACATTCGCTTTGAAGCCAAGCCAATTGAGAAATTCGCAGAGTTTCCACCAGATCTCTGGGAACCGCTAACGGTAGCGAGCAAATTACAAGAACTCAAAATTATTACTCATATAGAAAAACAGAAAATGCTTTCAGATGAGCCGAAGTTGTTCAGATATTTTGTCGGAGTAAAAGGGACAAGAAGTTCAGGTCAACACGGTTTGGGTGCCTCTTTTTTCTCTGAAGTAGACGCACTTTGGGCTGCCATTGGTGAGGCCGTAGACCGGTACTCGCTCATTCATTTCGCCCCAAAGTGGTTTCGGGATGCTCCTTATCAGCAACTCGTAGGCCAAGCGCTTGACATTTTCTCACTCGCCGGTCTTTCCTCTGAACGTCGTGCGCAGGAAGGTTTCCGCCACCGGTTACAATTTGATGAGACCACCGTCTTTCGCTGGGTGAAAGGATATTCGCTCACTAATGCTCGAAAAATTTTAGTGCCGTTGCAGCTCATCACTCTCTATCACTGGGCGCAGGAGGAGGCCATCCTTCGCGTCCCGGTGAGCACAGGGAACGCTGTGGGGAGAAACCTGCACGAGGCAATATATCGAGGAATGCTCGAAGTGATTGAAAGGGATGCTTTCATGATTACCTGGCTGAGAAAACTCTCTCCGCCACAGTTGGATCTGATGGGTTTCCCAAGCCCGCATGTGCAGCAGATAGTCAAAATGTTCGAGCGCTATAGATTAGAACTGAAAGTCATAATCCTTCCAACTGATACCCCGTGCCATGTGATACTCGCAGTTATCCTAGATCGGGTTCCCAAAAGTGTTTTTCTCACTCTTGGCATGAAGGCCAGTCTCAACCTGGAAGAGGCAATAATCGGAGCGATCCAAGAAGCGTTATCGTCACGGCTCATCAGCCGGGGACTTCTTCCATTAGAGCGAGAAGAGCTCCCCGAACTAGGGGAAGTAGAAAAAATTGGTAGGCTCGAACGATACCGGATTTGGGGATCACGCCCAGATCTCGAACCGGAGATAGAATTTCTCTGGAAGGGAGAAGCAAAATCGAGTACGGAACTTAATTCGTACCCATTCCAAGAGCTGCGCGGCGCACTCGAGCATCTGCTGGAGCATTTCCGTCGAACTGGGATTGAGGTTGTCTATGTTGAAAATATACCGGAGCACATACGTGGGAAAATACCGCTTACCTCCGCATATGTCATAATTCCCAAATTCCAACCCCTTCACCTTACCGAATCACTGCCTTATTTTTATGGTGAGCGGCTTCATACGGTACCCCAGAAGCTTGGCTACCAACCCATTCAAGGTATCAATCAAATACCGCATCCATTCCCGTAGGATTTATCCACTTATCCACTATCCCCTTTACTTGTTGGCAAATATTTACTAAAATGTTCTTGTGTCGCATAAGTAAGCTGTAAAGATATGCATTCAGTAAAGAATATTTCAGTAAAGAATATAAAGAATATCTTGTTGCTCGTCTTTTTGTTCGTTTTGGTGAGTCTGCTTGCTGTTCGTGATAAAGCAGGCGTTGTACGCGCTGACACTCCTGGCGGCGGTGGCGGCGATGCCGGCGGCGGTGGCGGCGATGCCGGCGGTGGTGGCGGCGATGCCGGCGGTGGTGGCGCTGGCGCAGGCTCCGGGGACTGTGGTAATAGTTGCGATGGTTGTTTCTAAAATGTTGAGAGATTATTTTGTGAATAAACAGAAATACATCCTGTTTTTTGTTTTAGTTGCTTTGTTAGTCGTGGGAGTTTTATATTATGTTAGTCTCCCTATCAGAAATGCGGATGTACTGATTCGTGGGGTACCGTACATTGGAAATTTTTCTGGGACGATTCTTCGTAACGCGCCGGAGAGCATCGCGGCCATGATTACCCGCTATTGGGGGGATGAGCGGCTTTCAGAGCAAGCAATACGGGAAGAATTACAGAATATCGGTATCGGGGAAAATGCCACAGTAACCATGACTGATCTAGCCAGTTTTTTTGCAAGACAGGGATATGAAACTAAAGTTGAACGGTTCCAGAGTGTTGATGATCTCTTTAAGTATCTTAATCAAAACATTCCGCTAATCTTTGCCTTAAAACTTCCGACTGACAGGTATGTATTAATTGATCACTCAGTTTTAATAGGTATTTTGTCTGGAAGACGAACGGTTGTTCTCCATAGTAATTTACTAGGCAACAATTATGAGATGTCGTTCGATGAATTTACGCGCTCATGGAGTGGGCGAGAGCGTGATCAAGTGGTCCTTATCGTCCGACCATCACAGGAGTTACGCGAGACCATAACCCAGCCCGAACATTCCAAAGATTATCCTCCACGCCTGGGAATTATGGACGACCCAGGACTTCAAGAACTGCGGTTTAAAATGAAATGGGTAGAGGAAATTATACTTACGGGGACGTCAAATGGGGTTTCTCTTCGGGAAGAGGTTGTTAATGATCCTGAATTTGACAAGCTTCGACCAACTGGGAAAATCTGGGCATACCTCGGCCTTGCTCGTGAGTATATGAAGCTCGGTGAAATTGACCGAGCCATCGCCGTTGTAAAGGAGAAAGCGATGCCGCTGAATCACGACATAGAAAAAGCGTTCGGCGAATGGCCGGCATTCCAAAAACTTCCCTCCGGCGCCGAGTGGAACCGTCCGTGGATTGCACTTGTAGACCTTTATCTTATGAAAGACGATGTTAAAAAAGCGCGAGCGGCTCTCGATAAAGCCATAGAAATAGATCCGGAAGATCAAGCTACTAAAGAGCGGGTACGGCGGTTAGAAAATAGATAGTCAATAATTTATAACCACTAAAAATGAGAGCGGGCGCCAGCAACGCTAGCGCCCGCGAGAACGTCCTCTCAGTTGGTCATGCATCCATAGAGTTTGTTGCTGCTCCTTTCCTTTGTGTCCTGGATCCATACGGTTAGACAGCGGGTCGCGCTGTGACGCACTGGCCACCGAAACGAAGCCTTACCCGTCTTGGTGCCCGGCCTGATGCCCCACTGTCCTGCAAGGAACTCCCAATCAGCATCGGACGGGCGCCGACCGTTGACCGTTACCTCGACGAGCACTTTCTCGATGTCGTCATCGGTGTTCCGGAACGTGAAGTTCACCCAGGCACCGGAGGTCTTGACGTCTGAAAACGCAAGACTCTTGATGACCGGTGAACTCGGGTCTGACGGAACCGTGGCACAGCCTGCGGCGGTTATCAACAAGCACACGAACAAGAAACCGAACCCCGTGTCTCTCATAGCGTCCTCCCTGAGTTCAAAAGAGTTAAGGTCGAGTTAGGGCTTTACAATCCGCTACCATTGTAATGCCATTGTTTACTTCTGTCAATGAAACTATAAAATGAGGCATATGAACTGGGAATACTCCGCCATGTTTCATCAAATGTCAAAACATCTCCAGTCTGAGCCAGAACAACAGCCGGGAGAGTGGGAAATGATTGATTACAAGTTGTATCCGCGGCTACCGAAGATCGAGTTGGAAGGGGGATCGTTTGAGGGAGGTGTTTTTGATTTGATAAAAAGGCGGCAGTCACGTCGAGATTTCAAACGCGAGTCAATCACGAAACAAGAACTGGCCTTGCTTCTGAAATATTCTTGTGGGAGTATAGATGAAAAAAGCGAAGGGCATAATCAACGTGCCCAGCCATCAAGTGGAAGAAGGTTCCCGATCGAAGTTTATCCGATAGTCTTTCGCTCAGGCAATGACTTGAAAGCCGGGCTTTACCACTATAACGTGAAGGATCATGCATTGGATGTTTTGTGGGATCGCGAGTTCAGCAATGAGGACATCAGCCAAATCTTTACCTTTCCATGGGTAAGAGATGCAGCGGTTGGTATTGTAATAACCGCGATTTTCTGGAGAAACCAAAATAAATACGGCGAGAGGGGTTATCGTTACATCTTGCTGGAAGCGGGGCATATAGGGCAAAATCTATATTTGATTTCAGAGGCACTGGGGATTAAATGTTGCGCTCTCGGTGGTACGTTAGACAAGAACTTGGAAAAACTAGTTGACATCGATGGGGTAATGGAATCGGTGGTGTATGCTCTGGCCGTAGGAAGATAGGAATAAGACGAATACTTTTTTGAATAAAATGGCGGAAAAGCATATTATGTATGCGTCATGAAACGATGGCAGAGTTTTTTGCTCGTACTTTGAATTTGTTTGTGATACAATGACGTGCATGTCAAAAGAATTTGAATATAAAATTGAATACGAAGCAGACAAGAAGACGGGGGATATTACAGCAACAATTCCCGAATTGAATCATATCTCATCTTTTGGGTCCTCTTTTGCTGAAGCTGAATCAAATGTAAGGGAGGCTGCCCTGGGCTATCTGGAAGTGCTTAGAAAGGAAAACAAGGAAGTGCCACAATCGGCCTTTCACACGGAAGGAACATATCTGAAGATTCTCGTTCCAAGCAACTCATAATGAATATGGGCAAGCTCGCGAGATTGCCAGCCCAAAAAATAATTCAGAAACTAAAGAGAGCTGGATTTGTTGAGACTCATCAGAGAGGAAGTCATTATCATAAAACAGTGACAGAGTTTTTTGCTCGTGTTCGCCCACACTCTAAATCGTCATCTTGATTTTGACAATGACTGATCTTTTGATATAGTTGAGCGTATGAGCATCATAACGATTCCTAAAAAAGAATACACTCGGCTCCTTGATGCGAAGTTACGCTATGACTATCTGCGGCATATTCTAGATGCGGACCCCTTTTCTCCGCCGCCCACGCGGAGCAGCAGGGAAGTCATTAAGGACTTTCGGTCCACGAAGATCTATACCCCGGCTTTTCTAAAGAGTCTCGAACGAGGAATGAAGCGATCAAGATACTTTCGGGCATAGCGAGGCATGAATGTCCTCCCATTACATCCTGAAATTGCTGAGTACGCGAGACGGCGACAACTTGCAAAAAAGCTTGAGAGGCAGATATCGGCATTCGCACGAAATCCGTTTCATCCGAGTTTACACACCGAACTCCTGGAGCCAAAACGAATGAGATTATGGAGCTTCAGAATTGACCGGAAGTACCGGGCGATTTTCATTTTTCGTGGAAAAGATGCCGTAGAGGTTCTTGATATAAACAACCATTACGGCTCATGAAACGATGGCAAGGCTTTTTGCTCGTGTTCGCTATGGTCGCGTTTATCGCTGTCTACGCGGGTAGAGATTCACTCGCCTCTTTTGTTTGGCAAAAATACCGCGCGCCTCAAGTTGCTATTCTCCTCGATAGAAACAATACCGAGCTGGCGATGTTTATAGGCAATTATTATTTCAATGGCGTGATAGGGGGCGGGGAATATAATCCCGATATCGCGGAGAAAGCTTATGAAAAAGCGGTAAAAATAAATCCAAAAATTTTGTGGGGGCATTATCAATTGGCGCGGATTTATTTTGTGAAAGGGGATTATGAACAGGCGCTCGCAGAAATCGCCAAAGAACTTGAGGCCAACCCGGAAAATCTGCGGTCGCTCTATGTGCGAGGGCTTATTTATGGGTATAGGAATGGCCCCGGTGACTCGGAACTTGCGGAAAATGATTTCAAGCGTTTTACGCTTTGGGCGCCTTCCGAATGGGCGGGTTATAATGATTTGGCCTGGATTTTGTCCAAACGTGGGAAATATAAAGAAGCTGGAGAAACAATAACCGCGGCTTTTCGCGAGATTCGAGAATCGAAAAATAATCCTTGGCTTTGGAACGCGAAAGGGGTGGCCGAGCTGAATCTTGGAGAATACGCCGACGCCGCCAATTCGTTCGGGCGAGCCCTCGACCTGGCGAACGCTCTTACCGAGGCCGATTGGCGCCGGAGTTATCCCGGGAACGATCCAGCAAGCGCCGGGTCGGGCCTCGACGCTTTCAAAGAGGCGATACGCGACAATATTAATAAGGCGAAACTATTCTGATCTGATTGTCAATTCCAATTACTGTTTGGTATGTCCCCAAAGATAGGCGCCGTTGCCGGTTTCCTCGCAAGTCCTTTCCATTTCCAAATCCCAGGCGGTGACGCCGATAATTTCGGATATATCATGGGGACCGGTCCTATCTTCGGCGCCCTTTAGCTTCAGAATGTAATAGTCTTGCAGCGATTGATGATCGCATGGCCGCCACCACTGCCTGTCTTTGCAATGGGTGTAGGCGTGCCCTTCCAGTTCTTCCGCGACGGCTTTAGGGTTAATCGGATATTGGCCCACCTTTTGGGCGGCAAGCAAAAGCTCCATAGCCCCGCTGTATCCGTAAGCGGCATATCCTGAAGGAACCCCGTCGAAACGTTCACTGTAGAGCGAGACGAAAGCCTTTGCTTCCGGCAGCATATCTTTGAGTCCCCAATAGAAATGGCCGCCCCAATAAAGACCCGTGGCTTTTTCCGGCGGGATGCGTTCCATCACGGGGAGCTCGGAAAGAGTGTTGACTATGCTCATTTTCCTTTGGAGCCCGGCGGTATTAACGTCCTCAATAAATTTAAGCTGGTCAGCGCCGAAATTCGCTCCGATGAGCACCTCGGGTTTGGCTTTCAGGATGGTCGGAAAGTGTTTGGAGAAATCGTCCGGGGCTTTGGCCGGAAATGGTATCTTAGCCACTCCGATTATTTGAGCATTCATTTCTTTGGCAAGCAGTTTGTAAGCGTTTAAAACGTGTTGCCCCCATTCGTAATCGGACATGACAATAAACACCTTCTTGCCGAGATTTTCAAAAACCCATCTGCCCATCCCTTGGACCGTCATGTGAGGAGTGAGCGCTTCATGGAAGGTATAGGGTCCGAGATGGGGAGCCATGGTGATT
>Ga0209210_1002674_pt1 | contig 12737 bp, 10 predicted proteins | sample RifGroA1_FD_183991 | JGI IMG/M metagenome (GOLD analysis project Ga0209210, IMG submission 183991) | Contaminated groundwater microbial communities from Rifle, Colorado, USA - Rifle Groundwater A1 (SPAdes) (version 2) | ecosystem: Environmental > Aquatic > Deep subsurface > Groundwater >...
AAGTCATATGAAAAATCATCATTTGTCAGAAAAACCCCAATTCCTGCCCGGTAGTTATCATTAAAAGTAGAGTTAACAATCCCGCAGTTATGACAGCCGTCAAAATAAACTGCAAATTGTTCCCTCCCCTCAAAACGGGAGTTTAAAATCCATAAGTTACTGCAGCCTGCGTTGCATTCAATGTTTCCTCCGTGAGGGAAACAAGACGGGTCTGTATCACAGGGGGTGGTGAAATTCCTGACAGTAACACCATCAAAAACTACGTTTTTAGCAGCTGATGCATAAAACAATTCGTTGGGCTGACCCTGGCCATCAAAAATGATATTTTTAAAATAATAGTTGCTGGCTCTTGAGGTAAAACACTCCCTTGCTCCAGGCTGGTTTTGATGGACTGCCAGGTTAAATTTTCCATAATCAAGCCAGTCATTATTTGGACCAGTTCCACAGATTACTCTGATTGTACCTCTAATAGTTGCTCCGGTTTCCCCAAGAAAATGCACATTATCTTTGGTTGCCACCAAAAGAGAGCCAAAATTATAGTTGCCGGGTTTTAAATAAAGGGTTCCACCGGTAGCAGGCAGGGCATTGTAGGCTGCTACTATATCTCCACCGTGGGCAGCCTGGACATCAATTCTTGGGTCCGGAGAGTTAATCTGGGTATTAGAATTAGGAGAGTCAGGGTTAAAAGGATTATTTGCCCACCATTGTTCTGTAGATAAATTATAGTCTATGGGTAAATCAGGTACCCCATCCCAGGGATTTGCAGCCTCAGATTTAGGTTTTGGATAAAGGATATTAAAAATCCCCTCCCTTAAAGGGGCATTTGAGGAAATAACCAGGAAAGTTAAAACCCCAGCTATAGCAACAAGCAAAAATAGGTGGACAATACCTTTTTGGTTTAACATTTTAATTCCAGTTTGACAGCAAAATAGAAAAATCCAATATATTTACTTTACCATCCTGGTTTAAATCAGCAGCAGGATCTGATGTATTCCATTTGGAAAGCAGTATAGAAAAATCAATTACCCCAACTCTCCCATCTCCATTTAAATCTCCAGGCTTTGGTGTAGGCGCTGGAGTGGTTTGAGAAGAAACCAATTCAAAAACTTTTCCGTCACCAGGAAGGAAAGATATTTGTGAGCCTAATGGAAGAATCTGTCCTGTTTCTAGATTTTTTAAGCTTCCTTGCTGCGTGGAATTAATTGTTATATTTTGAGAGGAACTGCAGTTTCCAATATTGGCAACAACAGCATATTTTTTAGTCCCATCATTTGAGGTTAGGGTTGAGATATAAGCCCCATTGTTTGCAGTAAATAAGTCTGTAGAGTTCCTTTTAGCATTTAAAAGAGTTTGTGTTAATGGATTAGTTCTTTGAGCAAGGCTTGAGATTTCATTCATCAAAGTTGGGTTATCTTTAAGCCCTGTCCAATCCTGCTGTGTGAAATATATAAACCAGAATATCCCATGGGCTCCCTCACCTATAGAAATCCAGTGCTGTCCTCTTACTTCAGGTACTGAGGGAACTCTTAGTTGATTTATCCCCCAGCTGGAATCCCCTACTTTGTGGGTTTGTAAAATTATATACAAGGGTACATTAGAAGCTTTGGTAGCTGTCATCTCTCTTATATATTGGGAAAGGTTTTTATTGGTGTAGCCAAAGCCCTTCATAGTAAAATCACAAGCCGCAGACTGGACTGAAAATGGATAGGCATCCATTATAAACATTGTTGGCAGCACTGCATCATAAATTACATTTCCTGTTCCAACTGCAATTAGTACTGGACCTGCAGGTTTTGAGGTATCTCTTTCCATATAAGCCTGAGTTAAAAATTTAACTCTGTCTAAATCACCTAAACTGGGCTCATCTGCCACATTATATCCCTTGACAGATGTGTGATTTTTTATCAAATCTACAACAGGATAGATTATATTTCTGGCCTCCTGTAATGTTGGGGTTGGGTCAGAGAAATAGCTATCTGTTTCAGAATGGGCTCCAAAATAAACATTAAAGTTTTTTTGGTCTGAAACATTAAGAATTGGTTCATCCCTGGAAGCATTATTATTTCCAAAAATAACTGCATTCATGCCTTTACTTTGAAGATCATTTACCATATCTGTGAAAGTTGGGATTTCACCCCAAACCATATTTCCATCCTCAAATACACCTATTGGGAAATTTGCATTTGCATTATTTGAAGGTACTGGGGTTGGGGAACCTGCTGGAGTTGGACTTGGTGTAGGAGTGGGTATGGGGGTTTGGGTAGGATTTGAAGAAGGGGTTGGGTCTGATGATGGAGCAGGGCAATTTGTCCCAAAACAATTGCCATTGACTACATTTGGTCCTTCAATTGAACTGCAGCCTGTTGGGTTTTCGACTATGGTCTGACCTGAAGCGGCTCTGTTGTTTTTTATTTCATATTTACCAACATGGGCAAAATTATTTTGCCCAGAAGGACATGTTCCCCCATTAATCTCCATTAAATAAGAGACTCCTCCTCGTGCATCATTTGCAATAATTTTATTGCCATAATAGGAATAAGTGTAGGTGTCATTAACCAGTGCTGTTTTAGCATCAAATGCACCAATGTTTGTCACCCTGTTTGTGATTATATTTCCCATTACTAAATTATTAGCTCCCGTAAAAGCGGCTATTTCATAGGAAGTTACAGGAGATCCGTCATAATTTTTTAATCCTCCGTCAAAAGTATTTCCATAAACCACATTATATTTTGCACTTCTGACCTCCCAATCTTCAAAGCTGCCATTTCCGTTATAATCTTTAGTAAAATCATCATTTGTTAAAAATAGTAAATACCCTCTTCTGTGGTTGTTGGAAAAAGTATTATTTATCATACCTCCCCCATGCATACCATCAACATAAATTGAAAAAGCAGTTTTACCCAAAAAACTTGAATTTCTAACCCAGATATTATCAAGCATTGAAGCTCCTGAGATTTGTCCTATATGCAAAGAGGGGTCCAGGGTGTAATCAGCAAAATTTTGGAAAGTAGCATTATCAATAACCATATCCTGTACTGCATGCAGATCAAATGCATCTAAAGCACTTCCTCCCCCGTCAAATGTTATGTTTTTAAAGTAGATATTTTTTAGCCTGTTTGTTGTTGCACAAGATAAAGCATCAGGATCCCTGTTTGTTACAGCTAAACTAAAATCATGATAGTTAAGCGCTGTATCACAACCTGCAATCCTGCTTGTCCCAGCAATAGTAGCTCCTGGATTACCAATAAAGTGAACATTGTTTTTACCAACTAAAGTAAAATTGGAATAATCTCCTGCAGGAAAATAAAGAGTTCCTCCAGAGGATGGTAGGGAGTCTAATGCAGCCTGAGTATTACCACCAAACTGGGTAGCAACATTGACCTGGTTTGATGGAGAATTTATATCAGGTCTGTAATTTGGTGATGAGGGATTAAAAGGATGATTTGCCCAATAGGTTTCTACATCCTGGTTATAATCTATATTAATTGATGGAACTCCATCCCAGGGTGCTGCAGCGTGAGATTTGGATTTAGGGTATAGAGAGTTTAAGAGCTGGTCTCTTAAAGGAGCGTTTGAAGATATTACAAGAAAAGCTAAAACTCCAACAATGGCAACTAGCAGTACAGGAAGATAAATTATTCCTTTTTGGGACATGAATTGTTTGTACATATCATTTACTTAATTACACCTTCTTGTTTTAGGATCAAGACTAAGGCTGAGAAGTCTACAGCGTTTATTAATGAATCATCATTTATATCAATCTCTGTTGGTAATCCAGTTGTCTTAGCCCAATTAGTCATCATTACAGACAGGTCAATCCTATCAACCCTTCCATCTTTATTACCATCACCTTTTCTAAATTCCCCAACTCCTGGTTTAGTAACCTCTAGTTTTGGATCTGAAGAGTTAAGTGTTAGACCAGACCCTACTAAGGAAGCTATATAGTAGTACTCAGGAGGGTTATTAATTCCGCCAACTCCGTCATCCTGGAACTCAGAAACCCAAGCAGAATTTGCAGTTGTTCCCACAAATGTGGCAGTTACAGGATTATTTAGTACACTATTAAATCCTAATATGCCATCATCCTCTCTTACCTCAAATGTCACTTGTCTTCCATTACATGCACTAGAACCTGTTACCCTAATAGTTACCAGTGAGCCCTGCATAACTGGATTTGAAGGTGTAATCCAGGCTGCATTAGTTAAGGTGCAAGTTGGTACAGGTGTTGGACTTGGAGTTGGAGATGGGGTTGGTGTTGGACCAGCTGAGCCAGTTGGTGTTGGGCTTGGAGATGGGGTTGGGGTTGCTCCAGATTGCAGAGTTAAAGCTAAATCAGTTGTTGAACCTAAAATATCCTGGTTATCTGAATTTCTTAAAATACCTGAAGTTGGTAAAATAGAAATAGTTGTGGGTCCAGCAGTCTTTGCCTTGAATGTAAATGCCATCATTTTAACCCCACTCCCACTTGTTTGGATACCAGGACTTGGTACTCCTCCTAAAAGTGAAACCTCACCAGTAGCATTATCATAAAACTGCTCAGCCCATTGGGTAATAAATGAACCTGTGGGCTCAAGCCTGACAACTTCAAGTTTAGCTGCATCAAAACTCAATTTTGCATCAAATAAATTAGCAGCATCCTGATCACTTTGGGCTTGCAAAGTTACCAGAAACTCCTGCCCAACAGTTACAGGATTAGTATTACTAATTAAAGTGAAGCTTGCACTGCCTGTCTGTGAACCGATATTAATTGTCCCATCACCTCTATTCTGCAAAATATTACTATTAGAATTGCTTGATATTGCCTGAGAAGCAGCACTAAAACTTATTGCTGCAACTCCAGATGCAATAATTGGTTTAAAAGTTAAAGTTGCAATTAACCCATCACCATTTACAGGTGCAACAGTTCCTCTAGATATGGTCACACTTCCAGGAGAGGTTGTGGTAGGTACTTCCAATCCAAAACTACTACCAGTCCCATCTATGCTGACATATTCCAAAGAGGCGATTGGGTAATTAACTACTGCCTCAACAGCATTAATAGGTTCCCCATTAGTATTTACCCTAACCTGAACCTGAAAATTCTGATTTTGTGTAGCTTGGGTAGTAACAGGAGATACATACACACAAGCAGTCCCAGTTGTTGTATTTTGACAAACTGTTCCTGTTACATCAGCTTGTGAGGATGGTTTTTGGTATAAAAAACTAAATAAATTGTCCTTGAAAGGAGCACTTGAAGAGATAAAAAGATATGCTACCAGCCCTAAGGCTGCGAGCAGTATTAAAGGGATTAAATGTACAATCCCATTTTGGAGTTTTAGTGTATTCTTTGCAGAATTAAAAAGCCTGGACAACATACCTTATATTAAGTAACTCATATTAAATATAAGCCTGTCAAGCTTACTTTGTGAAAGTTATAATAAAGATCGTTTGTTTTAGATTTGGATTGTGCTCAACTGTGATTGGGCTTTCAGTTTGTGAGGATATAAATTTCGCTATATAGCCTTCTAATCCGCTGGAAAGCTTTAAGTTAGATTTAAACAAAAGGTGATCATAATATGGTTTTAGTAAAACGTTATAATCTATCCCTAATTGTGGGGAAGATGAGGTAATTTTTATCTTTATAATATGACCAATTTTTAGTATTTCTACTAAAATTTTTGGATCTTTTTGGTCTGAGGATAAAAGTATTGAAAGTTCAATCAGTTTTTGGATCATAACCTCTATCCATTTTGAATCCAAAGGTATGGCAAAATCAGGGATAACATCTCCTGCAAATGGGGATTTTTGCTCGGTCATATTTATAGCTGCTTGTTCAGAGACTTCGTTAGCAGATAGAGAAAATTCAAGTTTTACTCCTAAGCTTTTGGCAAACACAATTTTTTGATTAACTATTTTTTTAGATAAAAGCGCAAGGTCAGTTAAAGTTTTAAATTCTTTGATTGGATGGTCTTCTAATTCCTGGGCAATATTTAAATCTTCCTCAGATTTAGCTAAAAGTTCGATTTGTAAATCAAGGCTGGGAATGTTTGCTCTTAAAAGAGAGTTTCTGATTTCTGAAAGCAGCTTTAGATTGGAATTTTTTAATGGAATTAAATCTTGGTGAAGGGATTGACCTATTTTGGTAAATGCTTTTTCAGAAACAATAAATACAAGCTGGGTAACTTTGCTAGCTGAATCAACAATAGGTCTTAGCTGGATACTAATATATATAGGTTGGGGTTTTGTTTTAGTAGAAAGGGAAAAACCCTCAATTATCCTGGTAGACCTGTCTTTTAGAACTATATCAATGTAGAGGCTGTCTTTAGTAGCAGGGTTATTTGTACTATCTAAGAGTTTTAAAACTTCTAAAGCAGGTTTATTTTTGTAGTCAATTTCAGAAAGCTTTAAATTGTTTTCAAAAGCTGAGTTTGCTGAAAGGATAATTAAATTGGGATCTGTTATAAAAACAATTTCTGCCAGACTTCTTAAGATTGATGCTTCTTTAGATTCTTGGATAACCAGTATATTTTTTAATTTTTCATAGATGGCTGACTTTAGATGGTATGTTCTATTAACAATGTGCGAGAGTGGAATAATAACTACAAATGAGACAATATATAGAATTAATGTGAAAGGGTCCTCTTTAAATTTTTCAAGTAAGATTGGATTGTAATAAGAGTTGAAAACAAGAAGGGCAGATGATGTTGTTAAGAAAATTATTGAAGAGGGGAGGTTAACCAAGAAGCTTAGAGCTAGTGAGTAAAGGTGAATAAGAATTAGAAATGGGCTGTAAAAACCTCCTGAGGATAAAACAAAGATTTGAACAAAAAGAGAACATAAGCTTATCAAAAAAGTGGTATTAAGGTTTTTTAAGATTGGATTTATACTTTGATTTAATCTATTAGCTGAAACAATAAGGAAAATAATTAACAGGACTAAAATAATATTTACTATATTTGTAGGGATTTTATAGTAAATTAAAGCTAAACTTAAAAGTGATGAAATTACTAAAAGGGTAGGAGTCAAAAAGGACATTAACTTAATTTTAGCATCAGTGCTTAAGTTTTTCTTCCCAAAAAGTTAATAGGGCAGTAGCATTAAATATTGAGGAGTAAGTTCCTGAGATAATACCTATAAGTAGGGCAACCACAAACCACCTGATGGATTCCCCTCCGAATAATAGAAGAGCGATCAACACAAATACAACAGTTAGGGAGGTATTAAGTGAGCGGGCAAGAGTTTGGGTAATAGAAATATCTGCAACTGCTTCAAATTTTTTCGATAAGTTTTTTGGGAGGTTTTCTCTGATCCTGTCAAAAACAACAATTGTGTCATGGACAGAGAACCCGATTATAGTTAGAAGTGCAGTTACAAATAATACATCAATTTCAACATTAAAAAAATGTCCAAGGATGGCAAAAATTCCTACTACAACTAAGACATCATGAATTAGGGCCGCAATTGCGGCAATGCCAAACCTGAATGATGACGTCGGTTTGGGAATATTTCTAAATGAATAAGTGATATATAAAACAATCATGATACAAGATATTAAAAGTGCTATAAGTGCTTTCTGTTTTAACTCTTCCCCAATGATAGGTCCTACATTTTCTTCACTTCTAACTTCAAAATTGCCAAATTTATTTTTTAAATCTTGCTTTAGAGTTTGTAGTTTTTCATGTTCTATTGGTTTAGTCCTGATGATAAAAGTATTTTCTCCGGCCGGAGTAACTACCCCAAATTGTTCAAGCTCACTTTTGCTTACATTTTGTTCAAATCTGTATTCAAGCAGTGCTCCTCCCGTGAAGTCTATGCCAAGTTTTAGTCCAGATATAATTAGATAAAAAAGTCCAGGCAGAATTATGAGGGTGGAAAAGATAAAAAATAGAAGTTTGTGTTTCATTAAATGCATATTGTTAGTTTGTAAGCTATTTAGCTAGTTAGTTTTCCTAAATAGCTTACTTGCTATCTTGCTTCTTAGCTTATTTGCTTCCTCTCTTTGATTCCTTAATGTCTTCATGCATTTTATTTTTGATGTCCTCTGCTGCTGTTTTGATTTTTTCTTCAATGTTGTTAACTTTAGAGTTTAGGTGTTCCCAGATTTTTTCTTTGTCATCATTTGAAAGATGCTCCATAAAAATTTTTTTATCTTGTTCTGAAAGTTCTGAAAGTATTACATCTAGTATGGTGTGATGAAGATTTGAATCAACAAGTGCAGCTAAGTGATTTTTTTCAGTGTCGGATAGTTCCAACTTATCAAGCTCTACAACCAGTGATTCAATCTCTATTAAATGTGAGTAAAAATGTGTTTTGATCATACTTTTGCTAAACTGTGTTCTGTTTTATTGACAGGTCCTAAAGGGATCTGGTCCTGAGGGTCATCAAGGAAGAAGTATAGTACAGGTCCTTTTCTTGGTCCACCTGCTAATCCTACCTCATGCATTACTTCTGGAGAACCTCCTAAGTGTTTGCCTGTCCACTCAGCTGGTCCTGCGTCCCCTATTACTGCAACTACTGCCTGGCCTGTTTTAGGGTTAACTACCAGCATTTTTCTAAATTTATAAAAATCCCTATATTCTGCAACCCTTTCTGAGAATCCAGGAGAGAGAAAAGTCTGGACAGCCAGATAATACCTTTCCTGGGCCTCATCTTTTGGGGTAAACTGGGCTTTTGATGGAGTAAAATATCCCCATGCTCCAAGTCCAGGAGCAATGCCTGAGGATCCATACATAGCCCAGTCCTGTGCAGTTTTAGCATGGGCTTCTAAAGTATCCCCTGGATATCTATAGAGGTGCTGCTCTCCACCAATTACTCCATAAGTCCTGTTTAACCTTTTTCCATCTATCTCTGCTTTAATATCCAGATCTAAGTCTTTTTTAACTAGTTCTTCTACAACTTTTTCTTCAGTTGGTGTAAGAGCCCTGGTTTCTTTAGGGATTTTATCTGTAAGTTCTGCTGCCAATAGAGCATTTTTAGAAGTTGAAGCCCCAATTTTAGACTGGTCTTGCTGCGCTGGATGAGTGATAGGGACTGAAAGCCCTGGGGTAGATAAAAGCATAAGTCCCCCAAGGGTAGAGGCTGCTGCATTTCTAAAGTGTTTTTCAAAAAGATTTTCTGTAATGTCTTTGTTTCTTGAAATCCACTTTTTCCTTAGGTGTTCATAATGAGGCCTTTTTGATTTGAATAGGTTCATTTTATTTAGTTATTAATTTCAAAAATGTTTTGGTGATTGTTATTGCTGTAAACATTGAGACTAAAACCCCAATTGCCAGCGTTATAGCAAAACCCCTGACAGGACCTGTACCTAAAAAGTATAGAATAGCTGCAGTAATTAATGAAGAAATATTTGAATCCCTGATGGATGACCAGGCTCTCTTAAAACCCTCTTCCAGTGCAGTTTTATTTGATTTACCCCATCTTTTTTCTTCCTTCATCCTTTCAAAAATTAAGATATTGGCATCAACAGCCATACCAATTGAGAGAATAAATCCTGCAATGCCTGCTAAAGTTAAGGTGACAGGGGGGAGGATAAATAGACCTGTTTTAAAGATTGCTAAAACCAGTAGTGAATAAATTATTAAAGCAATGTCTGCAACAATTCCTAAAAAACCATAATAAAAGGCCATATAAATCATTATAGTTAGAAGGCCTATTGCTCCTGCAGCTAAACTTTTATTAACAGATTCCTGGCCCAGCGTTGCACCAATAGAGCGTTGCTCAATGATTTGAATTGGGACAGGTAAAGCCCCTGCATTTAGCTGGACTGCTAACTGTTTAGCAGTTTCAGAGGTGAAATTTCCAGTTATGACTGCGCTGCCACCAATAATTTCCTGCTGGACAGTGGGAGCAGAAACAGGAAGCTCATCTAAAAAGATGGGTAAACTCTTGCCAATGTTTCTTTTGGTGATTTCAGCAAATTTTTGAGCACCAACTGGTGTGAATTCAATTGAGACTTGGGCACCTGCCTGGGAACCACCCTGGCCAAAAACAACAGTAGATTTTTTAAGATCTGCTCCTGTTAAACCTGTGGGTTTTGTAGTATCCAGTGAAATGAGGAGTCCACTCATAGTAGCAGGAATGTTTGGGTCTTCAACTATTTCCCTAAATTCAAGCTGAGCTGTTTTTCCAACCAAACTGGCAGCCTCAGAGGCATTTTGGATTCCCGGGAGGTCAACTAAAATTCTTCTGGAGTCACCAACTTTTGAAGATTGGACAACAGATTCAGAAACACCAAATAAGTTAACTCTTCTTTCTATGACAACTCTGGCTGATTCTAAAGCATTGTCTCTATCTTCTGAGGCGATATTTTCCATTTTGGTTTCCAGCACAAGCTGTGTTCCACCCTGGAGGTCTAATCCAAGCTTGAGAGGAATTGTGCCAAGTATTTCATTTGAGTTTTTATTGACTGCTGGAATTTGAAAGTTGGGAAGATTAACCTTAGGAAGGTCCACAAAAAGTGCAGCAAGAATAAGAATGATAATAAGCCAAAGTTTAGTCCGCATATTAAACTAATACCCCTTCCATCATTTCCTGTTCATCCCCAATTAACATAATTTTGGGCTGGACCAGGACATGTAAAATGAATGGATCCCTTCTTTTAACCCTGAAATTAAACTCTGCCTCATCCATATATGAATAGTTAATCTCTCTTTCTCTTTTAGCTTGTTCATCTGCAACCAGGGATTGAAGTTCTGGAGCTACAATTTGACCAACTATTAATAAGTCTACATCTTCAGTATCAGATGATTCATTTTTTGCAAAACGGGTTGCCATCATAGCAAATTTCACTTTTCCTAGAGTATGCTTATTTTTTACAATTGCTCCTGCTAAACCTGTTGATTTAACCACCATTCCTAAAATTTCAGGATAAAATTTATAATCTTTTTTGAATCTATAAAGTCTTCTATTAGCCCTCCATTCAGATGAAACTAAACCATACTTTTCCATTCTGGCAAGCTCCCGCCTGACTGCGTTTATTTCTTCATCAACCCTTCTGACAATTTCCCTGACATGGAATAACCCTTCTGAAGAAGTTAAAAAAAGAGTTAGAATTTTAACCCGGACTTTTGATACGAATAGTTCCTCCATTAGACCTCCTTTCTAGGCAGAGGATTAATACTTGACTGTATTACCTTCCGGGACAGTTTGAATCCAAATTTGACCTTTAACAAAACTTACTTCTTTGCCCTTATCGTCTAAATATTTAGTCCTTGCAAGCCTATTGGTTTTATCCCAGGTGCCAACTATTGCTTTTCCATTCTGGAAAATTAAAGCTTTTCCTTTGCCTGTTGTTCCATATAAAAGATGGGCATTGCCTTCATAACCATCATTAGCCCTTGACTCTTTCTGGAACTGGATAACAACATTTTTAGGAGATAGCTGTTTATCATTATTCAAATCTTTATGGTCGCTGCCATTTTTTCTGTGGTAACAGTTGCAGGTTGAGTCATAGTTCCATTCCACAGTGTAATCACCCTGAGACTGCCAGAAAGGTACTTCTATTTTTTGAGGGGTGTCAGGTTTTGCATCTTCAATAAATTTCCAGGGGATAAATTTTGCATCCCATTTGACACCTGCAGCATCAACTGCAGCCCAGCCTTTTTTAGCCCCAATCTCCCAAAGTTTTTGAGTGGTAGAATACATAGTGTGTTCTGTGGCAACTGGCCTGCCTAGCCTTTGGTAATCTCTCCAGAATGTTGGGAAGCCAATACCAAATTGGTTTAAATCTTTAATTTTATAATCAATAATTTGACCTAAAGCATTAGCAGGTCCTGGGCTGTTTGCTCCTCCTACATGGGCATAAAGGGCATCATATTCTGAGAGCCAGTCTAAATAATAGGTTCTGGCAGAGCGGACTGGACCAACCTGGACATCTGAAAGATTACAATAAAACAGGGCCATGAATCTAGTGATACCGCCTTCTGCTACAGCTTCATAAACAATATTTGCAGAAGAAAGACCTGATTGAGGGCGGGCTTCTGTGTGGTTTTCAATCATGACAGCTAAAGGTCTTCTTAGCTCCCAGGCATCTTTTGCCTGTTTTGTGTGCATTGAACCATCAAGGGGACAGCTTTCTGTTTTGGGGACATTTGGGTCCTCATCTACTGCTTGAGATGGACCTGGAAGAGAAGTGGTAAGGGTGCCGCTTCCTGCCTTAAAAGCTAGGTTAGCAAACAGAGAATAAGAGGCAGTAGTGGAAACTAAATAAACCACTACTGCCATGATAGTTAGGACTAAAGTTTTTTGAGTCTGGTTTAAGTTTCCCAAATATTTATCAAACATTTTGTATTGCTTTTTTTAGAACTTCTTTCTCTTCTTTAGACAAATCCAATTCACTCTCACCCTTTTTTATGACTTTGGCATAAATCCTGGTACCAGATCTTGAGTGTAAGCTAGTTAAAATTGTGCCATTTAGCTTACCATCCAGGAGTACCAAAGAAAAGCTTTGATCCCCTCCAGTATCATGATAAGGATTATATCTTTTTAGATAAATTTTTTGGATATTATCTAAATTTTTTTTCCTAAAGCTTTCCAGTCTTTCCGAAACCCTTAAAACTTCTTCTAACTCTCCTTTAAAATCTTCTTGTCTTTCTGGAAAAAGTCTTTTTAAAAAAAGATTGCTTTTCCAAACAAAAAAACTAAGTACAAATAGCCAGATAATACTGACAGTCGCTAAAACCCATAATGTACTGCCGTCACCTGGATACATAAAGTACTCTATATTACTATACCTAAAAATTCAGGCTTTTGTCAACGTG
>Ga0209210_1002681_pt1 | contig 12715 bp, 15 predicted proteins | sample RifGroA1_FD_183991 | JGI IMG/M metagenome (GOLD analysis project Ga0209210, IMG submission 183991) | Contaminated groundwater microbial communities from Rifle, Colorado, USA - Rifle Groundwater A1 (SPAdes) (version 2) | ecosystem: Environmental > Aquatic > Deep subsurface > Groundwater >...
GCGGTCATCGAGCAATTTTATGATTGGTTTGTAAAAAAACTTTTTCAGAAGAAAGAGGATTATCAGAAAGTTGACAATTTGCGCTACAAGTAGCGTTGGCTGTATTCCGAATTCTTCCAAAAATCCCATGGTAAAAATATGCTAAACGACTAACGCTTAACGACTAACGTTTTTTGATTTTTCCTGCGTTAGACTTTAGTCGTTCGGCGTTTAGCGTTTAGCCTGTAAACGCCAAAATAAGCGCATAAATTGCAATTGCTTCTGCGAAGGCCATGCCGATTAACATTGCCGGTAAAACCTTGCCTTGCGCTTCCGGATTTCTACCGATTGCCTCCATAGCCTTAAAACCGATGAGTCCGATTGCCAGCGCAGGACCGATTCCGCCGATCGCAATCGCAGCACCTTTGGCCAAAACTATTTCCAAGAAAAAATCACCTCCTCAGTGCGCATTTTTCTGTGTCAAGATTACCATAAAAACCAAGGTTAGCATAGCAAAAATTAGGGCCTGGACAAAGCCGACTAAAAGTTCCAAAAAATAAAACGGGATCGGAACGATTATTGCAAAAAGTTTGGTAGATGCGGTTGTTAAAAGAACTTCTCCGGCAAAGACATTGCCAAAGAGCCTGAAAGAAAGGGAGAACAATTTAGTTATTTCGGAAACAATTTCCAAAAGTCCGACAAATAAAAAAATCGGATTCAGGCTGAAAAATTTGCCCAAATAGCCGCCAAGTCCCAAATATCGAATCGAAAGATAGTGTGTTGCAAAGACCGAGACAAGGGCAAGTGCAAGGGTAGTGTTTAGGTCGGAGTTGATTGATCTGAAAAATGGGACAAAAGTTTTCTGGCCTTCGTGGGTTTCAAAAAATCCAATTGAGCCCACGCCCGGTAAAAGCCCAAAGTAATTGCCGACGATTATGAAGAAAAAGAAAGTTGTAATAATCGGCAGGAAAACTTTGGTTTTTTCGCCTGCAACTGATGAAACCAGATCCTGGAAAGATTCAACCATCGCCTCTGCAATATTCTGGAGAGTTTTTGGGACTGCCTCAATTTTTTTGGTGGCAAAATATGCAAAGGCTATTAATAATAAGGTAACGATCCAGGTGGTCACAAGAGAGTTCGTAACGGGAAATGGTCCTATTGAAAATAATTTTTCAGCGGCCAATTGAACATGTGCTTCCATTTTTTTAAACCTTCTTCAAAAATCTGATGTCAAATTAGGTTTTGAAAAATATATCAGCATTCCATCTGATATATTCTCACTTTATTCAAATATCAGAAAGCTTCCATAAATTTTTCTTAAGTACAATAATTAAAAGCTTTGCTGATATATTAATTCTATTATATTTGTTTCACTCAGAGTGCTTTAATGCCGTCGAAAGTAACAATCAGAGTTGTTACTTTCATACTAGGCTTTTTTTCTTCAAGAAAGGCTTTTAGTTTGTATGCGTTTTTGCGGTGAGCATCTAAAGAGTTATCATTTTCGTATACACCGCAATCCTCATGTTCGTAAATGTAGGCTTCGTCTGGGTCATGTAATTTGATAGAAAGAGTAGCTGCTTTGCTTACATTGTCAAAGTCTTTGGATGCACCAGGCCATGAGATTTCGTCAGAGTTGCCGATGAGTCCGCGTGCTTGAGCATCGATTGCAATTACCTCCGCAAAACGCCAATCGATACATTTTATTCTTAGAGCTTTGGCTTTGTGTTTTTTTGACATGATTTATCTTCTAAAAAAAGAACCTTTGGGGCATCCCAAAAGTCTTTGGTGTATACTATCAAGTCAGGAGACTTTTGGTCAACAGCTTCCGCAATTTTTAATTTTTATTTTTCAATTTTCAATGAAAACTAATGTATTCACAAGGACTAAAGTCGTAAATTTAAAATCTCAAATTTCCAAATAGTCTTAGTTATGATACTAAAAATTATTTTTGTTTTGGCGGCAATTACTGGGATCGTGGCGATATTTTACGTTTCCTGGTTCTGGCGGGCTTTAATTGCCCCGATGATTATTTTGCTTCTAGCGGACGTAATTTCCAGTTTTTGGAGGAAGACAAAAGGGTAATTTAGGGCTGCTGTTCGCCATCTGATGGAGGGGGAGCTAGTCTTATTTCAGGAGGCTCAGCCTGTCCAGCTGATGTTTGGGCCGTCTTTGTTTGGTTAAGAAAGCTTAATAAGTCAGGGGTAACCTGTCTTTGATTTTCTTCAAATCTCATCTCTTGTTCTGCTACAGATCTTGTGGCAATGTATGTATTCTTCCATACGTCTTCTTGATCTGGGCTGACATCAATAACTTGGCTGTCAGCGGAATGTTTATCAAGCCTGTCTGGTGAGTTTGAACTATCAACTAGGTCTTCCCATGGCAGTTGGGTTAACCCTATTGATTCGCCTGTTTTTCTGGCTGGTTTGATACGTTCTATATCAATTGAAAGTTGTCCTTTAGTTACAAAAATTGCCCCTTGGTCTGGGTGAACGCCAGCATGAGTGAGTTCTTGATGAGGTTCAGCATTGCGTTCACTAATGACTGTGCTAAAAATTAGGACATCACGGCCGTCTTTGGTAGGAAATCTGGTTACTAACCGGCCTCCAAGAGCTTTGTCCTCCTGGTCAATAGCCTCAACCAATTGAGTTCTTAGAGCTTCTAACGTGTTTGCTTCTGTTGGTTGTTTTTGCTCTTCCTCTCCAGCCATCGAGTCCAGTTAATCAGGAGATGGATTGGATGTCAACTGTTAACCGTGAACTGTGAACAAGGTTATAGCTCTTCGAGTTTTACTTTTTCTTCGCCTTGGGGCTGTTGGATTAGGGAAAGGTAGCGTTCGGTTGTCGAAAGCCTTTTGTGGCCGGCGACTTTGGAGATCAAAACCAGTGACGCTCCCGAAGAAAGATGGTGGGCAACCCAGGTGTGGCGAAGATCATTGACCTTGGCGCCTGCGATTCCGGCTTTTTTGTAATACCTGTCGATTGCCGTCCTGATGTTTCGAACCAATAAGGGCCTTCCGGTTTTAGTTACGAAAAGTGCTTTGTTTGGGGTTTTTGGTCTTAGCTCTAAATATCTTTTTAAGGCGGTTTCTGCTGCTTTGTTCATGGGCACGGTTCTCTCTGACCTGTTTTCGTGCGGCCTAATAAAGAGATTGCCTTCTTTGCCGTTTTGCGAAAGAAACACATCATCTGTCCTAATGTTTGCAAGCTCGCCGATTCTTATTCCGGTCTGAAGCAGAATTTCGATAATTGCGGCTATTCTGGCGTCGTCTCGAATTTTGGGTGGTTAACCAAACTTGCCGGGTCGTCTGTAATTAACTCCTGGATTTTTAAAAAGCGGAAAAATGTTTTTGTGGAATTCAGCTTTCTGGAAAGGGATTTTGGCGTGTAGCCTTTGCTTTGAAGTTTCGCCAAGAAACTTCTGATGTCTTCGGCTTTTACTTCGTGAACATGGGCTTTTTTCAGCTCGTCCAAAAATTCAATGAGCTGTTCGATATCTTTACCGTAGGCAAGTACGGTCGAGGTCGTTCTCTTTTTGCTCTTTAGATGCTCAATAAAATCCTTATGCGCTTCTCTTAATTTCTTCATTCACGTTACTGGTGCAGGTGATTTTTTCGGGGCAAGCAGGCTAGAATTAAGTATAATACCATGCTATGGGCTTTGTCAATAAAGAGATTTAGCCTCCTTTTGCTCAGTAAGATTATACGTTATCATAAACTTAAATTCGCTTTACCGTAAACTCTGGGTTGTTATATTCAAATTAAAAAGTGTAATTCTGTATTTTATATAGGGTTTTATGTTGGTGCAAAGCTCATGTAAACTTGAATTGAGGGCTTCTGCTTTAGGCAGAAGAAGTTTAGAAGTCAATAGCTTAAATGACGCGTAACTTGATCCTTTTTATGGCTATGCTAATTGGCGTGATTTTGGCCGTAAACAGTGCCAAGCGGATTCATTCTTTTGCTCAAACTTCCCAGAAGGTGCAGGAAGCTGAAGACAGGCTTGAAAAGTTGCGTAAAGAAAATGAAGCGTTAAAAAACGAACTTAAGTACAAGGAATCAAATGAATTTGCAGAAAAAGAAATTCGTGACAAACTGGGTTTAGTTAAAGAAGGGGAGGTGATTGTGGTCTTGCCTGGAGAGTCCAATGACAAGACGCAAGAATCAAGTGATAAATCAACAAAGCCTAATTGGCAAAAGTGGCGGGATTTATTTTTCGGAACGTAGTGAAGAAAAATATCCGACGCAGTGCTGATATTTTTTGCCTCCTGAAACCCGCAAGAGTTGATTTACAAAGGCTAATTTGATAGAATTTCCGAACCGACGCGGGGTAGAGAAACGGTATCTCGGGAGGCTCATAATCTCCAGAAGTGGGTTCGACTCCCGCCCCCGCTACATTTCGACTACGCGAAGCGTTGGAGAAATGTCCTGAGCGAGGTTGAGTTTATCGAAACCAAGCCGAAGGACTCAGATGAGATTGTTTTTTGCGCTTCGCTTCGCTCAATGCAAGCACTTCCACTTACTCCGTTAACTCAATGCAAGCACAATAGAAAGAGCGGGCTTTTTTTCTCGAGTCGAAGTGCCCTGAGCGAAGTCGCCTTTCGATTATACTCAAGGCGACCCTGAATTTATTGAAGGGTCGAAGGGCAATTATATGTGGTTTGTCTATATACTTCTATGTTCAGATAAAAGCTTTTATACAGGCGTTTCAAATAATCCACAAAAAAGATTTCTGGATCATAAAAATGGTAAAGGTGGCCACTATACCAGATCACACAAACCAGTAAAATTGATTTTTCAAGAACAGCATAGCAGCAAGAAGCAGGCATTAAAACGCGAAAGACAAATAAAAGGGTGGAGTCGGAGTAAAAAGATTAAAATTCTCAAACTGGCAATATAGATAAAATTCTATTGAGTTGCCGAGTCTTTTTTTGTTAAGATTGTTCTGATAAAATACTGTTCGCGGCGGCGTAGCTCAGTCGGTTTACCCGACTAAATTTTTGCTTCGCAAAAACTTTGACGGGTGAAGAGCGAGACAATGTTTTATATTTACATTCTTCAAAGTCAGCAGGATGCTAAGCTTTATGTTGGATATACAAACGATATTCGTAGGAGACTTAAAGAACACAACAGTGGAAAGGTTACAATTACCAAGCATAGAAGGCCGTTTAAGCTGATTTATCTAGAAGGGTATTTAAATCAGCAAGATGCGACTTCAAGAGAGAAATTTTTTAAGACTGGGTGGGGCAGGACATATTTAAAGAGAGTTTTAAAGAGTTACTGGCTGCTTAGCTCAGTGGTTAGAGCGGTCCCCTCATAAAGGACAGGTCGCTGGTTCGATTCCAGCAGTAGCCACAGTAAATTTTTGCGGCTGATAAGTTACACGAAATTTGCTCTGCAAATTTGAACGCCAAGGTCCTGGGTTCGTTTATAGCTAAGCTATACTACACCGAAGGTGTATATCCCAGCCCTGCTACATAGCAATTACATGGAACAATTATGTCCACTAGTAGAAGTTCCTGAAAGTGATGACCCTCTTGATATTTGGAAAGAAAGTTCCTTATATGCTAAGCCATTTGATATTTTAGGTAAACGATTTGTAGTCGAAAGATATGGATTTTGTTTTTGGCAGCGAATACGATTTCTGGTTGAGGAAGGGGAAGGACAAAAAGAAGTGTATAGACTGGATTTAATGGGAGATTATGCAACGCGACACGAATTCTTTTTAGGTCAAAGAGTTAGAAAATATAAAGATAATCGTCCATGTTTTATAGAATTTGTGGAATTAGCGAATAAACTGGGAAGGAGTCCTACATTAGATAAAGCAAAAAACCATCTAAAATTGGGAGAGAGAGAATCAAAACGATATGGTCAGATGTTGGAGTCACTTCTCGAAAATAGTATAACTAATTAAAATCCCATGTTCACAGGTATAATTTCCCACTTAGGCAAAGTTGAAGATATAAAGGACAGTCAATTTTCTTTTTCTGCTTCTGTGTCTTTTTTAAAAAGCCTCAAAAAGGGTTCAAGTGTCGCCGTAAACGGGGTCTGTCTAACATTAAAAAACTCTCCGAGCGGCACAAAGTTTAATGTGGATTTGATGCCGGAGACAATAAAAAGGAGCGCATTTTCAGATTTAAAAAAGGGCGATTTGGTAAATTTGGAGCTTGCGATGAGCGCAAACAGCAGGTTTGAAGGTCATATAGTTCAAGGACATGCAGACGGAACAGCGCGGCTTAGTTCAATCAAAAAGCAGGGGAACAGCCGCATATTGGCTTTTAAAATCCCAAGAACTTTGGCCAAATATATTGCCGCGAAGGGTTCGGTTGCGGTTAACGGTATTTCTCTGACGGTTATTGATGCAAAAAGCGGCACGTTTACTGTCGGCATCATCCCTTATACATGGGAGCATACAATGCTTAAACAGTTGAGGGTTGGTGATAAAGTAAATATCGAGGTAGACATTCTGGCCAAATACTTAGAAAAATTAACTAAAAATGTTAAAAAAACACACTGAAAAAATAGAAATACCAAAGGCAATCCTTTCGAAGGTTAAGATTGCGGTTATCAGGGCAGAATTTAATGCGTTTTTGACCGAAAGTTTAGAGAAACATTGCGTAGCAACTCTTTTTAACTATGGACTAAAGAAAGACCAAATACTGCAGTTTCAAGTTCCCGGTTCTTTAGAAATTCCAATAACCGCCCAAAATATTGCTCAAAAGAAAAAAGCCGATATTATTGTAGCCTTGGGGGTAGTAATAAAGGGAGATACTTACCATTTTGAAATAGTTGCAAATGGATGTGCGAGAGGCTGTATGGATGTTGCACTCAAATACAATATCCCCATAATTTTTGAAGTGATTCCTGCATACAATTTGGCTCAGGCCAAAAAAAGAGCCGGCAATAATAACCAAAACAAGGGAAAAGAAGCGGCGATCGCAGCCTTAAAAATGCTTAAAGTTATGTCTCAGTTTAAAGGTAAATGAAAGAATCAGCTTCTGCTAAAAAAATCAAAAATGCAAAAGTTATCGATGGTGCAGGCAGAGGAAGAAAAATCGGCATTCCGACAGTAAATTTTGACCCGACTTCGGCACACGGTTTCAAGGAAGGGATCTACGTTTGCAGGGTGATATTTAAAAGTTACCAGTTTTGGGGAGTGTTACACTACGGACCCCGCCCGGTCTTCAATGAGATTAAGAATTCTCTTGAGGCCCACCTTTTTGAATTTGATGATAACAAAGATAGCTTAAAGCAGGCGGATATAGAAATCTATGATTTTATCCGTAAGGTGGCAAATTTTAAGGATAAGGATGCGCTAGTTGCAAGAATAAATAAAGATATTTCATTTGCCAAACGCAAGATATTATCACTTGAAAGCTAAGTCTGCCAAGCTTGCTTTCTTTTGATATCCGTGTAATAATATTTTAAGATAAGCGATGCTCTTTTGAGGTTGTAAGGTTAGCAATAAGGCAGAGGTGATTGCTAATAAAATTGGCCCGATTAAAGTCGGGTTTTTTAATCCCCAAAAACTCCATGGCAAATTTGGCCAAGATCGAAAAATATCTAAAAACAAAGAAAATAAAATATAAAGTTTCCGATCTCGGAGATGAAGTCTACAAAGTAGAGGATGTAATTAAGGTTGGGGTTAATCCCGATGAGATTTTGAAAACGTTGATAGTACGTGTTGAAAGTCCCAAGGAGAGTAATTGGCAAAATATGCGACGATCGTTTAAAAAAGTGCAATTTATAGCCTTGGTGGTTCAAGGCAAAGACAGGGTTGATTTTAAGAGGGTTAGAAGGTTATTTGGCCCTTCGACTTCAGTTCGACTTCGCTCACTGCAGGCGCTCAGGGTAAAGTGCGAATTGGCAAAGCCTGAGGAAGTCAAAAAAGTGGCAGGGGTTCAGGTCGGTGCGGTTTGTCCGATCCTTCTTGGTATTCCCATATATATCGATAAGAAAGTCTTTCAGACTTTCTTGCGGTCCTCGAATAAGTCTGCGGGCCTAAAAAGAGCAATGGGTTTAAGACACGTCAATATGGGCTCGGGTGATTTGACAAAAGAACTGGAGATGGATTTTTCCGATTTGCTTGACGCAATAAGGGAATATAAAGTTATGGAATTAGCCTCAGCAGTTGATAAATAATTTTGACAAACTTGGTGCAAAAGGATACTAAATGGAGGATAATGAAGTCATGAAAAAGAGAATTCTAACAGGAGATCGACCAACCGGCAGGCTGCATCTTGGCCATTATGTCGGTTCGTTGAAAAACCGAATCAGGCTGCAGGAAGAATACGATTGTTTTTTTATAATTGCTGATCTGCATACTTTAACAACGGCTCCGGGAAAAACCGCCGAGCTTTCCGAAAATATCCGCGATTTGGTTTTGGATTATCTTTCGGTCGGCATTGACCCTAAAAAAGCGACTATTTATCTGCAATCTCAAATCCCCGAAGTTGCAGAGCTTGCTGTAATTTTCGGCAATCTGGTTTCTGTCCCGCGCTTGAATCGCATGCCGACTCTCAAAGACGTAATGCGCGATGCGCATATCAAGATTCCATCTTACGGTCTATTAGGTTATCCGGTTTTGCAGGCCGCTGATATTTTGATGGTAAAGGCAGATTTGGTGCCGGTTGGCCGTGATCAGGAATCGCACATCGAAATCACCCGCGAAATTGCGCGGGAGTTTAACCGCTTGTATCCATTGTATAGCGCTCAGGGTCCTGTCAGTTCTTTCCCTCCCGCCAGTGCTCAGTCTTCTAAACCATCCCAACCTTCTGAACCTTCCGTTCCTTTCGACTTGCGCGCTGTCGGGAGCCCTTCCAGAACTACCACCCTTCGCGCTGTTTTTCCAATTCCCGAAGCTCTGATTCCAAAGGACATCGGCACTTTGCCGGGAACAGACGGAAAGGCCAAAATGAGCAAAAGCGCAGGCAACGTCATTAATCTTTCGGATTCGAAAGAGGAAGTCAAAAAAAAGGTGATGGCAATGTATACGGACCCTAAAAGAATCCATGGAGATGAGCCGGGAGACGTCACAAGTAATCCGGTATTCATATATTTGGAGGCATTCGCATCGGATAGTCACAAGTCACAAGTTATAAGTTATAAAGAGAAATATCAAAAAGGGCAAATCAAGGATGTTGAGGTTAAAGAATTTTTGGTGGAGGTTTTGGAGGAATTTTTGCAACCGATCAGAAAAAAACGGGCGGAGTTTGAAAAACAACCGGATTTGGTCGAGAAAATCTTGAAAGAAGGAACAGAAAAAGCAAGAGCCGAGGCACAAAAAACTCTTTCCGATGTCCACCGAGCAATGAAATTGGATATCGACTAGTGGAATTCTCCTAGCAATTTAAGTTTTCAAGTGATATCATCTTACACACTTGCAGTAGTGTAAATGATATGTCTTCCTCTGCTTTGCAGAGCGACATATATCAGATTGCACGACTTGTGCAATTACTTAGAGTGCAAGGCTGATATATAATTTTTTTTTGAGAAATTAGAAAATATGCCAACTTTGGCAATAAAATACAATAACCAGCAAGATAATAAACCGGCAAAATCGCAAGATAAGGGTATAAAGGTTCCCCAAATACCGAAAGTTTCCATGCCCAAAATCGGCAAAAAATCTTCTTGGCGGGGTTTTGTAATCTACGCAATTTTGGGGCTTCTCTTATTTGCATTTTTGACAGTTACCACAAATCCTGCAGAAAGATTTACTCAGGAAAAACCCCTTTCACAGGTAATTTCGGATATTAAAGCTGATAAAATCGAAAGGATCGAAGTCGATGGAGATAAACTCAACGTAGATTTAAAAGATACCGGTCAGTACATCTCCAGAAAAGAAGAAGGCCAATCTTTTTTTTCCGCCCTTGAAGCAGCCCAGGTCGATCCAACTAAAACCACAATAACCATAAAAGACAGGACATTTTCCCAACTTTGGGTGACGATTTTAACTACGTTTTTGCCGCTCATTTTAATCGTGGTCTTCTTCTTTTTTATTTTCAGGCAGGCAAGGGAAGGGGCATCGAGCATTTTTTCATTCGGCCAGTCCAGAGCGAGACAGTTTACCCGCGATATGTCTAAAATCACATTCAAAGACGTTGCCGGTGTTGACGAGGCCAAGCAAGAACTTCAGGAAGTTGTCGATTTCTTGAAACACCCGGAAAAATACCGGGCGATAGGTGCGCGAACTCCCAAAGGTGCACTTCTTGTGGGACCTGCCGGTACCGGCAAAACCTTGCTTGCTCGGGCCGTGGCAGGGGAAGCAGGCGTACCGTTTTTCTCAGTTGCAGGATCGGAATTTATGGAAATGTTAGTTGGGGTCGGTGCGGCGCGCGTCCGTGATCTTTTTGGCCAGGCGAAAAAAACGGCACCTGCGATTATTTTTGTCGATGAGATTGAGTCGATTGGCCGTATGCGCGGACTTGGATTTTCCGGAGGCCATGACGAGAGGGAACAAACCTTAAACCAGATTTTAGTTGAGATGGATGGTTTCACCCCCAACGATAATGTTATGGTAATGGCGGCAACCAACAGGCCCGATCTTTTAGACCCTGCGTTAACAAGGCCCGGCAGATTTGACCGCAGAGTAACTTTGGACCTTCCGGATATCGAAGGCAGAAAAGCCATAATCCAGATCCACAAAAAAGGCAAACCTTTTTCAAAAGATGTTGACGATGAAAGAATCGCCAGAAGGACCGTCGGTTTTTCCGGCGCTGACCTTGCGAATATGCTCAATGAAGCGGCAATTCTGGCAGCCCGTGGCAGTAAGAAAGCAATTGATACTGTCGATATGGAAGAAGCTGCAACTAAGGTAAAACTCGGTCCGCAAAGAAAGAGAATGCAAACAATGGAAGAGCGCAAAATGACTGCCTATCATGAAGCAGGACACGCCATAGTTGCCCACCTTATGCCTCATGTTGACCCGGTCCATCGGATTTCAATTGTGGCGCGGGGTTTAACCGGCGGCCATACTTTGGTTCCGCCTTCTGTTGACAGGTACACAGAGACCAAAAAAAGGCTTTTGGAGCAAATTGCCACGCTTTTGGGGGGCCGGGCAGCCGAGGACATGGTTTTTGGGGAATTTACAACCGGTGCCTCAAGCGACCTTGAGATTGCCTCGACCATAGCCCGCGAAATGGTGACGCAGTTTGGAATGAGCGATCTTGGCCCGACCATTTTTTCGCCAAGGCCCCAATTTGGTATTTGGCCGGCTTTTGGGTCGGAGGGTACCCAGGTTTCGCCGGAATTGGCGGCAAAAATAGATAAAGAAATTGCCAAATTCATCGATGAAGGCTATAAGAAAGCCAAAGAAACATTGTCGAAAAACAGGGCAAAGCTGGACAAAGTTGCAGATACTCTTCTTGAAAAAGAAACACTTGACCGCGATGAGTTTGAACAGCTTGTGGGTAAACCTGTTAGCATTGATGGAGAAACAAAGCCAGAGTCGGCATCCAAAAGCGCAAATCTTCGCAAACCCCAAAAAGTTGCCCAGGCTTAAATTCCATTTAAACTTTCATGCTAAAATTCACATGTGAATAAGCTTCTTTTAATCGACGGCAATAATCTTTTCCATCGGGCGTACCACGCGATCCCGCATTTAACAAATAAGGAAGGCGAGGCCACAAACGCCGTCTTTGGATTTTCCAACATGCTCATCAAAGCCATAGGCGAGGTCTCTCCTCGTTATGTTGCCTGTGCATTTGATACGCAGGCGCCGACTTTTCGTCATATCGAGTTTGAAAAGTATAAAGCACAACGTGTCGCGCCGCCACCTGATCTTTATCCCCAACTGCCCAAAGTCAAAAAAGTCCTGGACGCGTACGGAATCAAGTATTTTGAAAAAGAAGGATACGAGGCGGATGATTTGCTGGCAACAATTGCCGAGAGAGTCACAGAGTCAAAGAGCCATAGAGCCAAAGTGGTTATTTTGTCTGGTGACCGGGATTGTCTGCAATTGGTTGACGGCAACATAAAAGTCCAAGCACCCGGATGGAATCTCAAGGAAACAACTCTTTATGGGGCACGTCAAGTTAAAGAAAAATTTGGCCTGGAGCCGCATCAGATGGTTGATTATAAATCCTTAACTGGTGACCCTTCGGATAATGTGCCTGGAATTTTGGGAGTGGGGCCAAAGACAGCCTCGTCGCTTCTTCAAAAGTATCACACGCTTGAGAATTTATTCAAAAAACTTGCAGAAATTCCCGAACCCTTAAAATCAAAACTTTCGGCAGGTAAGGATATCGCGCTTGCCGCCAAAAAACTTATTGAGCTGGACAGGAATGTCGCTATTGGTATTCAGCTGTCAGAGCTTAAATTTAAGCCTAACTGGGATCAGGTCCGCGCAGAATTTGAAGAGCTGGGGTTTAAGTCAATCTTGGCAAAATTGCCGGAAGGGAACAACACCTCCGAGGTGAAAACTCCTTACACCTCGGAGGTGAGCAATAGTCGGAAGAAGTCTGAAAACCGTGAACCGAAAACCGTGAATCAAGATCAGCTGGAGTTGATTTAAATGAAAGTAGCGCTTGTCCATGATTTTTTGAGTGAATACGGCGGGGCGGAGAGAGTGCTGGAGACTTTGTGCGAGATTTTCCCCAAAGCGCCGATTTACACCGCTTTTTATAAAGAGGGATCGCCGGCATATCTGCGTTTCAAAGCAAAAAAAATAATCACTTCATGGGCTCAAAATATGCCTTTTTTTGTCAGCAAACTGCATAGCCCTCTAAGATTTCTGGCTCCTTTAAT
>Ga0209210_1002685_pt1 | contig 12713 bp, 13 predicted proteins | sample RifGroA1_FD_183991 | JGI IMG/M metagenome (GOLD analysis project Ga0209210, IMG submission 183991) | Contaminated groundwater microbial communities from Rifle, Colorado, USA - Rifle Groundwater A1 (SPAdes) (version 2) | ecosystem: Environmental > Aquatic > Deep subsurface > Groundwater >...
TTGGCGCTCTTTTGGATGCGGCAATACGCTCTCACCTCGCCCAATATTGCCACTGTCCGCACCAATCGCGCCGCCAATCGCCGGGCCAATATCCGGATTCTGATGCCGGTCATTTTGGCCACCTTAGCCATTATCCTTTCGTTTTACGACACCCGGCTGTCATTCGTCCTCTTTACCGTGGCCATTGCCTTCAACATTTTTCCCGCCAGCATGCATTTGGCCACTTGGCTACTGGACAATTTCTGGAAGCGCCTTTAGACTGGGGAGACTATGGATAATCAAAAAATTATTTGGGCCAGCGCGGGCGTTTTAGCCGTTTTAATCATTGCCGGTGGCGCCTGGTGGCTGAGCCGGGGCGAGGTGCCGACTCGCAACTTGGGCGCTCTCACCGAGCCGGTAACGGCTACGGATTGGCGCAAAGGGGCCACTGACCCGGTGGTCGAGATTGTGGAGTACTCCGACTTCGAGTGTCCGGCCTGCGCCGCTTATTACCCGATTTTGAATCAATTGGTAACCGAGTACCCGGAGGAAGTGGCCCTAATTTATCGTCATTTCCCTTTACCCCAGCACGCTTCCGCCGAGTTGACCGCCGCCTTCTCCGAGGCGGCTGGTCGGCAAGGCAAGTTTTGGGAGATGCACAACATTATGTTCGACAACCAATCCGCTTGGACAATTAGCTCGGCCGCGGATAACGAAGCGTTGTTTAAGACTTATGCCGGGCAAATCGGCCTTAACTTGGCGCAATTGGAGGCTGACTTGGCCGACCCGACGATTTTGGCCCACATCAGAGCCGAGTACCAAAGCGGCGCCGCCTCGGGTGTTGATGCCACCCCCAGCTTCTTCGTCAATGGCGAGCGGGTAGTCAATCCTCGCTCTTATAACGAATTGAGCGCCTTAGTCCGGTCGTTATTACCAGCCGGCCAAACGGCTACTACCACCAATCAATAAATGACTGCTAAAACGGCTTATCGGCTAGTCTTAACCCTCGCTTTGGTCGGTTTAGCCGACGCCCTTTACCTTACGGTTAAGCACTATCTTGGCGGTCCGGTGCCTTGCTCACTGACCGAGGGCTGCGACACTGTTCTCTCGAGCCCCTATGCCGTCTTTGGCGGTTTGCCGGTGGCCTTATGGGGCGTTTTGTACTATCTGGTGGTCATCTTTTTGTCCCTGCTCAACTTCTCTGGTTCGAGGGGTTTTGCTTCAGCCGGCTTATTTGGTCTGGTGTCGGCGGCGCTCGCCGCTTCCGGCATTTTGGTTTATCTCCAGGCCCAAGTGTTAAACGCCTGGTGCGCTTATTGTTTGGTCTCGGCCGGCGTGACATTTTTAATCTTTCTCTTTTTGCTCTTTTCGCGGCCGGCGGCCCGCTAAAAATCAAACCACTGCAAGCTATTTCAACCAGCCGACTTGTGCCGGGTTTTTTTATGTTCTCTGGTCACAAAAATTTTCGCTATCCACAGCGCCGAAAGGGGCGAAGTGGAGTAAAATGTAAAAACTTAATAACTAAATTTTATCGCCAATGTCTAAATTAATCGCTCCCAAAAATGTTCGCAAGCGCGACGGCGCCATCGTGCCATTCAACTTGGAGAAGATTACTATGGCTATTTTGAAGGCGATGAAGGCGAGCAATGAGGGTGGGGAAGCGGAAGCGCTTAAGGTGGCCAAAGCGCTGACTCACGACTTGGTCAAAATTGCCAAAAAGGAGGGCGACAACTATGTTTCGGGAGTGGAAGAAATCCAGGATATGGTGGAAAAAGAGCTTATTTTGCAACAGTTTCCGGCCACGGCCAAAAATTACATCCTTTATCGCCAGCGCCGCTCGGAGGCGCGCCAAGCTCGTGGCACTGTGCCGGAGAAGGTTAAACGCTTAACCGCCGAGAGTCGCCAATATCTTCGCAATTCTCTGGCCGAGTTTGTTTACTTCCGCTCATATTCTCGTTGGATGCCGGAGGAGAATCGGCGTGAGACTTGGGTGGAGACGGTAGATCGCTACTTCGCTTTTATGAAAGAGAACTTGGGCGACAAGCTCAAAGCTGAAGAATATGCCGAACTGCGCGAGGCGGTGCTTAAGCAGGAGGTGATGCCCTCGATGCGCTTGATGTGGGGCGCGGGCAAGGCGGCTCGGGCCAGTAATGCCGTGGCTTACAACTGCTCGTACATTGCTCCGGCCAAAACGCGTGACTTGGCCGAGATTATGTATCTCTCAATGAATGGTTGCGGGGTTGGTTACTCGGTGGAGACGGTGACGGCTCAAGAATTCCCGATTATCAAGCGCCAGACCGGCAAGCATTTGGGGACCCATGTGGTGGGCGACTCCAAGGTTGGCTGGTGTGAGGCCTTTACCGCCGGCCTGGACGCCTGGTTTGAGGGGAGTGACATTGATTTTGATTATTCGCAAGTCCGGCCGCTGGGCGCCCGACTTAAAACGATGGGCGGCCGGGCCTCCGGCCCCGGGCCGCTTAAAGAATTAATGGCCTTTGCCAAGGCCAAAATTGTCGGCCGTCAGGGTCGTCGCCTAACTAATCTTGATATTCACGACATTATCTGCAAGGTGGGCGAGGTGGTGGTGGCCGGCGGTGTCCGCCGGACGGCGCTTATCTCCCTCTCTGACCTTGATGATACCGAGATGCGTCATGCCAAGGACGGCCAATTTTATCTCCGCGAGCCACAGCGAGCGATGGCCAACAACTCGGCGGTGTATATGGACAAGCCAACCGCCGTCGACTTCCTTGAGGAGTGGCTAACTTTGGCCAAGAGTGGTTCGGGCGAGCGGGGCATCTTCAACCGCGGTTCGTTATTGTCGCAATTGCCGGCGCGGCGGATTAAGCAGTGGGAGAAGAGTGGCTACATTGTTAACGGCCAACCGCTTGGCCTCTCCGGTACCAATCCCTGCGGTGAGATTGTGCTCAAGTCCAAGCAATTTTGCAATTTAACCGAGGTGGTGGCCCGGGCCGGCGACAGTGAGGCTGACCTCTTAAATAAGGCTCGTCTGGCTTCCATTTTGGGCACTTATCAATCCTCTTTGACCGATTTCCAATTTCTCTCCAAAGAGTGGAAGAAGAATTGTGAAGACGAGCGCCTGCTCGGCGTCTCAATTACCGGCCAATGGGATTCGGCCACTGTCCGCGAGGCTAAAGTGCTGGCGAAGATGCGCGCTCAGGCGCTTAAGGCCAATGCCGAGTACGCCAAGCGCTTCGGCGTTAACGCCTCAACGGCGGTCACTTGTGTTAAACCCTCCGGTACCGTCTCGCAACTGGTAGACGCTTCCTCGGGGATGCACCCGCGTCATGCCAAGTATTACATCCGCCGGGTCCGAATCTCGTCCACCGACTCGCTGTTTAAATTGATGAAGGATCAAGGCGTGCCCTATCATCCGGAAGTGGGGCAAACCGCCGAAGAGGCGCATACCTTTGTCCTTGAATTTCCGGTTAAGGCCCCGGCCGGTTCCATTTTTAAGAATGATTTAACCGCCGTGGAACAATTGGAATATTGGCAGCGGGTGAAAGAGAACTTTACTGAGCACAACCCGTCGGTGACCATCTCGGTGGGCGAGGAGGAGTGGTTGGCGGCCGGCAACTGGGTTTATCAACATTGGGATGCGGTGGGCGGGCTCTCCTTCCTCCCGCGCGAGAAGCATGTTTACAAACTGGCGCCTTACGAGGAGATTGACGAGAAGACTTACAACGAGCTGGTTAAAACGATGAAGGATATCGATTTCTCCAAGATTGTCACTTACGAGTTGGAAGACGAGACGGCTGGGGCCAAAGAGTATGCTTGTGTGGGTGGGGTCTGCGAGATTGATGTTTCGCTCGAGGCTCTCCAACTGGCCGATCCGGAGCCAACCAAGAAGGGGAAGGGCAAAAAGAAGTAATTTTACTGGTGCTTTAACAGGCAAAAGCCCCGCTTTGAGGCGGGGCTTTTGCAATTGTTAGCTTGCATCTATAAGCCGAATTCTGTACCTCGCCACAACTTCAAAAGATGTTGGCGGGCGATAATCATTGATCTAGGCCAGACATTACTGGCTGGCTCAAGCGGCACTTCCCGCCCAAACTTTCTGACGAAAGAATGTTGGCGGGACACGGCCTTGCACCGAGGTAAGGATTTAGCACGTTTCAGCCGGACTTAACCGGGTCGTTTCTGTTCGCACCTCTAGTTTTACAACCGACGGGTGTTACCCGCTACCTGGCTCCTCGCCACAACTTCGAGAGATGTTGGCGGGCGGTGTTCGGACTTTCCTCCCCGCCCAAACTTTCTGACGAAAGAATGTTGGCGGGGCGACTATCCGATGCAAGCTACATATATTATAGGTTATATTAAATCAATTTGTCAAGTTCGGTTTGTTGCGCGATTGGCGTTTCAACCCCTCTTTCTTGGCAAAATGTTCCAGGGCGGAGATGGAGTAGAAGCGGTACCAATTGCCACGGTCACGGATCGCTTTAAGGCGGCCGTTTTTATCCCAATTGCGGAGAGTGGCAACCGACACGCCAATAATCTCGGCGGCGGAGGAAATGGTGACTAGTCCTTTTTTCATATTTGGCTCTTAGTGCTTGCTTATACTATAATGGTAATGATGACGAAAACAAGCAGGCTAATTGATCAGCTTCCGGCTTATGTGCTCTACGCGATTATTTTTTTAGTTCCACTCGCTTTTTGGCCCAGTCCGTATGTTTTGGCCGGAGCCGACAAAAAATTCTTGTTCATCGTTTTAACCGCCGTTTTGGCAGTGGTCTGGTGGTTAAGCCGGACTAAAGCGCCGGCGATTACTTTGCCCGGCCGGTGGTGGCTCTTGGCTTTAGGGGCCTTACCGATTGCCGCCGTCATCAGCAGCTTGTTCTCCGGCGCCCCCCATCACTCGCTCATTAGTTTAGGGATGGAGAATGCCACCGCTTGGGCCTTCTATTGGTGGTTCTGGTTTACTGTTGTAGCGGCGATGGTTTGGACTAATCGCCGCACTGCCGGCTTGTACGGACTGGTGGCGGCTTTGTCGGTTGGAGTGTTGGTGGCGTTGTTCCAATGGCTGAAGTTATTGCTCGGCAATTTCACTCAATTGGCCATTTTTGCCAATCCGGCCGCCAACTTAATTGGCAAATGGAACGAGTTCGGCTTGTTTATGGGTTTGACGGTCGTGTTGTCTATCGCTTTTTTGGAATTTTTGCCTTGGCGCCGGATGCCCCTGCCAGCCTGGCTCTCTTGGCTAGGTTTGGGTCTTGGTTTGGCCAGTTTAGTGGTTGTTAATTATTGGTACAGTTGGCTCTTGGTTGGTTCGGCGGCTCTCATTATTTCGGCGGCTAAATTGATTCGCGACCGGCGATCGGTTGAGCTCAAAGCACATCCGGCCGGTTGGCATTATTTATGGTCGCGCCCGGCTTGGGTGGCGGCCTTGGCATTGGTCTTGATATTGCTCGGCAACCAAGTGGTTTGGCCGGCGGCGGCCGAGCGCGTGGGCTTGGCCGGGCAAATTACCGCCGCCGGCGATTGGCTTGGTATCCAAGTGCTCGAAGTCTCACCCTCCTGGCAAGGTACCACTCAAGTGACCACCGGCGCCATTAAAGAGAGCCCACTCTTTGGTGTTGGGCCCAATAAGTTTGCGAGCGCCTGGTTTAAATATCGGCCGGGCGATGTTAACGCTTCACCCTTCTGGAGCATGAGCTTTGACTATGGTGTCGGCTTTTGGCCCAGCTTGGCCGTTACGATGGGAATCTTGGGGGTGGTGGTTGGAGTATTATTTTTCCTGATCTCAATCAACTTTTTGCTTAAGGGGCTGTTTGCCGCCAAGTTCCAAACCGACGCCAATTGGCCGTTTTTGGCGGTAACGGCAGTCGGCGCTCTTTACCTTTTAGCCGCTAGCGCCATTTATCCAACCGGCACAGTCCTCCTGGTTTATTTGTTTACTTTGTTGGCTTTGTTTATCGCTTTGGCGACAGCGCTTAACCTGACCCCAGCCTGGAAGATTAAGTGGGCCGCGGGGGCTGATGGCTTGCCGATGAGGTATCTGATTAGCGGGATTGTCATCGGTTTGGCGACTCTCCTCCTGGTGGCCCAAAGTTTGCTGTCCGGTTTTTACTTCACTCGGGCGCTCGCGGCAGTCAACCGCGATAACGATCACATTAAGGGCGAGATTCTTTTGGCCAAAGCGATTAGTATCAATCGGCATGACTTGTTCTATCGGTCCTTGGTTGACTTGGAACAATTTTTCTTGGCCGATTTGTTACAAAATCAAGACCTTAAGCCGGAAGAGGCTCAAGCCAGATTCCAAAATATTTTGGCGGCCTTGGTTGATAATTCTCGCCGGGCGGTTGATTACAACAAGACTAATTATCTCAATTGGGAGTATCAGGGACGGGCCTTCGAGTCGGTGGTGCCGCTTGAGATTGAGGGCGCTTACGAGGCCGCTTTGGCGGCTTATGGCCGAGCGCGAGTCGAGAGCGGCGATTTACCGTCAATCTTGCTTGATTTGGCCCGCTTAGAGGCAACCGCCGGTAATACCGCTCAAGCGAAAAATTATTTAACCGAAGCGTTGGCCAAGAAGCCCAATTACACCGAAGCAATTTTCGTGTTGGCCCAAATTGAAGCCGAGGCCGGCAACTTGACGGCGGCCATCAATTTGGCTGATCAAGCCGCCGCCGCCGAGCCCAACAATCCAACCACCTTCTTTGCTTCAGGCTTGTTGAAGTATCAAGCCCGAGATTACCGAGGCGCCGCGAGCGCCTTAGAGCAGGCGGTGGCGCTCAATGCCAATTACGCCAATGCTCGCTACTTCCTCGGTTTGGCTTATGATCGGCTCGGTTTGGTGACTCGCGCCTTGGAACAATTTGAAATTATTTTGGCGTCCAACGATGTGCCGGAAATTCGCCAAATTATCGCCAACTTGGAAGCCGGCCAATCGGCCTTAGCGGAGATCCCGCCGCCCGCGCCGGAAGATCGGGAAGAATTACCGGTTGAAGAAGACGAAGGTTAATTATGGTCGGCCGGCTTTTCTCACTCTTTTCTCGCGAGGTCGGCGGTCTCCATGAGGCGGCGTTTCTGCTTGGTCTCTCGGCGATTGCTTCCCAATTGCTGGGTTTGGTCCGCGATCGTTTGCTCGCTGGCACCTTTGGCGCCGGCACCACTCTCGATGTTTACTATTCGGCCTTCCGCGTGCCGGACTTGATTTATGTGTCCATTGCCTCCTTCGTCTCAGTGACGGTGCTGATTCCGTTTATTATGGAGGGACTGACTGCCGGTCGCCAACTTGAGACTCGTCAGTTTATTAATCAACTTTTCTCGGTCTTTTTGGTAGTGATGGCGGTGGTCAGTGTGGCGGCTTTTTTATTGATGCCGATTTTAGCCCGAATAGTGGCGCCCGGCTTTGATGCTGCCCAAACCGACTTGTTGGTCACTTTGTCGCGAGTGCTTCTCCTCTCACCAGTTTTCCTCGGCCTATCCAATTTGTTTGGTGGCATCACTCAAGGTTTGCGGCGCTTTTTTGTTTACGCTGCCAGTCCGATTTTTTACAATCTGGGGATTATTGCCGGCGTTATCGTGTTTTATCCGCTCTTTGGCGCCGTTGGTTTGGCTTATGGCGTGGCGCTTGGCGCTCTTCTCCATTTGGCGGTCCAATTGCCGACTGTTTTAGAGACCGGTTTTTGGCCTCGGTTGGCCTGGCCGACCAATTGGCAACCGATTAAGGAAGTGGTTTTAACTTCTTTCCCGCGGACAATCACTCTGGGCGCTCATCAATTGGCTTTATTGGCGTTAATGGCTTTAGCGTCCACTTTTGGTGTGGGCGCCATCGCCGTTTTTAATCTGGCTTGGAATCTCCAATCGGTGCCGCTCGCTATTGTGGGTGTTAGTTATTCGGTCGCCGCCTTCCCGGCTTTGGCTCGGCTCTTCGCGCAAGGCGAAAAGGCCACCTTTCTCAAGCAAATCAAAACGGCCACTCGGCACATCGCCTTTTGGTCGATGATTGCCACTGTCTTCTTTATCGTTTTGCGCGCGCAAGTGGTCCGGGTCATCTTGGGTTCGGGCCAGTTCGGTTGGACGGAAACACGCTTGGTGGCGGCGGCCCTGGCAATTTTTGCCATGTCGGTGGCCGCTCAGAGTTTAGTTTTACTCTTGGTGCGAGGTTATTACGCCGCCGGCCGGACAATGGTGCCGCTAGTGGTCAACACTTTGTCTTCGCTCTTAGTGATTGCCGCCGCCTTCCTCTACAGCTTCTTCTTCGTCAATTGGCCGTTTGGCCGCTGGTTCCTTGAGGCCTTGTTGCGAGTGGGTGATGTCCCCGGGACGGAAGTTCTCCTTTTGCCGCTCGCTTTTTCAACCGGTTTGTTGGTTAACCTGGCGGTGTTGTGGCACTTCTTCCATCGGGATTTCGGTTCGCTCGGGGCGGCGGTTCGGGCCAGTTTGTGGCAATCATTCGCCGCCGCCACCTTCGGCGGTTTCGTGGCTTATCAAGTGCTCTCTATCTTGGCTAACCGCTTAGATTTGGATACTTTCCGAGGTATCTTTACTCAAGGTCTGGGCGCGGGTCTGACCGGCCTCTTGGCCACCTTTATTCTCTTGTGGGCGCTCGATAATCGGGAGATTGGCGAGCTCCGCGTCGCGCTCCAGCACAAATTTTGGCGCGCGGCGCCGATTGCGCCCGGGCCAGAAGAACTGTAAGCTGTCTCCTAAATGGCTAAGATTAGAAATTTCAGCATTATTGCCCACATTGACCACGGCAAGTCGACTTTGGCCGACCGCCTGCTTGAGGTGACGAAAACGGTGGAGAGTCGGAAAATGCGCGAACAACTCCTTGATTCGATGGACTTGGAACGCGAACGGGGGATTACCATCAAGATGCAACCGGTGCGGATGAATTACGGCGATTATGTTTTAAATCTAATTGACACTCCTGGGCATATCGACTTTTCTTACGAAGTGTCGCGGGCGCTCAAGGCGGTGGAGGGGGCGATCTTGCTGGTGGATGCTACCCAAGGCGTGCAGGCCCAAACCTTCACCGTCCTCAATATGGCCAATGAACTGGGACTTAAGATTATCCCAGTGATTAACAAAATTGATCTCCCGAGCGCCGATCCGGTTAAAGTTAGGGCGGAGATAGACAAATTGGTCCCGGGCGCGGGTGAGCGAACGATTTTGGTCTCGGGCAAAACCGGCGAGGGCGTTAGTGAGTTATTGGAAACGATTGTGGCCGAGGTGCCCCCACCGCGCCCGGGCGAGGCGGGGAAATCCAATCGCTCGCTGGTGTTCGACTTTGAATATTCTAATCATCGCGGGGTGATTGTGTACATCCGCGTGCTTGATGGCCGGATTAAAAAGGGCGATGAGCTTGAGTTTGCCGCCTCGGGGCAAAAGTTTGTTGTCCAGGAGCTTGGCGTCTTTAAGCCCGGCAAAACGCCGGCGCAAGAACTGGTCGCCGGCGAGATTGGCTACTTGGTTACCGGCATCAAAAATCCGGAGAACGCCACCGTGGGCGACACTATCACTTTGGCGGCGACGCCTTTGCCCTCGGTGCCGGGTTATCGCGAGCCCGCGCCGGTGGTGTGGGCCTCGGTTTACCCTGTGGCGGCCGACGACTTCGTCCTTTTGCGCCAGGCCCTCTTCCGGCTCAAGTTATCGGACTCGTCGCTCTCGTTTGAGGAAGAGTCTTCGGGCATTTTGGGCCGGGGCTTCCGAGTGGGCTTCCTCGGGATGCTCCATTTGGAAATTATTACCGAGCGCTTGCGCCGGGAGTATAATCTCGACTTGGTGATTGCTTCGCCGACCACCAGTTATGAATTAGTTAATCAACAAACCAATCAGTTGGAGTTGGTTTACTCGCCCCACCGCTTCCCGGCGGAGACCAAAGATTATTTGGTCCGCGAGCGTTGGGTTAAAGTTAAAATTATCGTCCCGGCGACCGAGCTCTCGGGTTTGGTTAAGCTCTGCCATGAGCACGAAGCGATTATTGTTGATACCACCAGTTGGAGCGAAACGCGCACCGCTCTTGATTTGGAAATGCCGCTTCGGGAGTTGATGCGAAACTTTTTTGACAGTGTTAAAAGCGTGACTTCGGGCTTGGCCTCGCTCTCGTACGAATTGGCCGACTTCCGGCCGGCCGATGTGGTTAAACTGGAGATTTTGGTGGCGGGCGAGGTGGTGCCGGCTTTCACCCGGATTACCTCGCGTCGGCGGGTAGAGCAGGAAGCCCGGCAAATGGTGGCGCGACTGAAGGAGCTGATGCCACGGCAATTGATTGTGGTTAAACTCCAGGCCCAAGCGCTCTCGCGGATTATCGCTTCCGAAACGCTGTCGGCCTTGCGTAAAGATGTCACCGGCTACTTGTATGGTGGCGATGTGACGCGGAAGAAGAAGCTTTTAGAGAAGCAAAAGAAAGGCAAAAAGAAAATGCAAAAACTCGGGAAGGTTAATATCCCAAGCGAAGTTTTTCTTAAAATGATGACTCAAGAGAAGAGGGGGAAAGAGTAGAAGACCACCATTGAGATAATCACCAAAATACCGATGATGGCGGTGAGCCAGCGGAGAATCTTCTTGCTTTTTTGGTTGAACATTATCCTATAGTATAATGGCAAAATGGCGGCAAGACAAGATAGGTGGCAGGCAGAGAGGGGAACTAGTTGGGGCCGGAGGCTCTTGGCGTTTGGACTCCTTATTTTGATTGTGGCGCTTGCTCGCTCAGTGTGGCTGGTTCATGGTAAATTCGTTGAAAGTCGCGAGGCGCGGGACGAGGTGGCCGCGGCCGCCGCGGCCCTCGAGACGCGCAAAATCGGTCTTGAGCGCAAGGTCGAGAGACTAGACACCGTTAGGGGTCAAGAGGAGGAAATCAGGCAGAAATTGCCCGTCGCCAAGGAGGGGGAGCAAGTGGTGGTGATTATTGACGAATCGGCCGATGATGAGGTTGAAATAGGCGAAAGCCGAAGTTGGTGGCAAAATTTGTTTTCTTGGTAATTTGACTTAGGCGGGTATGGTTTAGTGGTAGGACGCGACCTTCCCAAGGTTGAGGCGGGAGTTCGATTCTCCCTACCCGCACTTGATTTTATATCTTCAGCTGATATTATTTGATTATGGCTATAGATTGGACAAAAATTTACAAAAAGCATAAAGGCTTGTGGGTGGCGCTTAAAAATGATGAAAAAACAGTGATTTCCGCGCACAAGACTGCCGGTCAAGCGTTAAAAAACGCAAGAAATAAGGGCTATCATCACCCAATTCTTACTCGTGTGCCGGAGAATCTCAAGGCATTTGTCGGCATAGTATGAAATTTAGATATAAGAAGTATGACAAGGGAACACTGCGCCCAGTGATCCCTATTCGTCTTTGTTCGCAGACTGACATTGTTGATTATGAAGTTTTGATTGATTCTGGTGCTGATCTCTGTATTTTTCATGCTGAAATTGGAGAACTCCTTGGTCTCGATATTACCAAAGGGAAGCCAAGAGAAGTTTTTGGAGTTGGTGGCAAGGCATCAGTCTTTTATGTTCATCCAATAAAAATTGAAGTCGGTGGATGGCCATGTGAAATTGAAGCCGGTTTTATGCCGGAAGTAGCGGGAAATGTCATGAAATATGGTTTGGCTGGTCAAAAAGGATTTTTTGATATTTTTGTTGTTAAATTTGATCTCTTGAAAGGAGAGATTGAATTAAAACCAAGAAGTGTTAGTAAAAAAATAATCAAGTGACCCAAGATTTTAGGCGGAAAATTGAGGATTTTGTCTGCGGGCACTGTGGCGAACAGGTGTCGGGCAATGGTTATACCAACCATTGCCCGGCCTGCTTGTGGAGCCGGCATGTGGATGAGAGCCCGGGCGATCGGGCTGAACATTGTTTGGGCTTAATGCGACCCGAGAGCGTGATTTTGGAGAAGGGGGAGTATATTATTAGTCATGTCTGCGAGGCCTGTGGGGCCAAAAGACGAGTCAAATCATCTCCTAGTGACGACATTTCCGGCTATTTGGCAGGTATGTTAGAATAGCTTATAGCTTATAAATTAAGATTTATTAAAATAATATGGATAAAAAGGTAGAGATTTATACGACCCCGACTTGTCATTATTGCCATATGGCCAAGGATTTTTTCAAAGCCAACAATGTGGCTTTTGCCGAGCACGATGTGATGACTGACCTTGCCGCCCGTCAAGCGATGATTGATAAGAGTGGCCAAATGGGCGTGCCGGTCATTGTTGTCGGCGATGAGCTGACGGTCGGCTTCGACGAGCAACACCTCCGCTCGCTCTTGGGGGTTTAATTATTAATTATCAGCCATTAGTCATCAATAATATGTTTGATAAAATATTTTCCTTTTTTAGCAAGGTCAACACTGGCATCAGCCGGGCCAACACGATGCAAAATACGGTTGATTCGGTAATCCGACAGAAGGATAATCTCGAGCGCGCCGGCTCTCGCAGTAAGTGGTATGGCATCATCTTCCTGATTATTTTGGTAATTGTCGTCCTCTACATCATCTTCGGTTAGATAAATAAAAAAGGCGAGCCGATTAGCTTCGGCTCGCCTTTTTTTGTGCTAAAAAATTTACTCTAGTAGGTCCAAGTCCAAGTCGTTCTTCAACGCCTCGAACCACCCTTCTTTGCCGGTATCGATAGTAGTTCCGATTTTGAAGGGGAGATGGCGGAGTGTCCACTTACCACCACCGACCTTGTTCCATTTGTAGTGGTGCGGGGTGCGGCGATGGAACTCGCGCAGCTTGGCTACTTGACCTCTGTCATCGCCCAACCAAGGCGAT
>Ga0209210_1002686_pt1 | contig 12711 bp, 18 predicted proteins | sample RifGroA1_FD_183991 | JGI IMG/M metagenome (GOLD analysis project Ga0209210, IMG submission 183991) | Contaminated groundwater microbial communities from Rifle, Colorado, USA - Rifle Groundwater A1 (SPAdes) (version 2) | ecosystem: Environmental > Aquatic > Deep subsurface > Groundwater >...
TTTTTGATATCTTCATAATAATCTTAGAAATAAAAGTATAAAGTTAATCTGATTAGTATACTGGATTAATATCTTCCCTAGTGGGGCCCGCAAACTTGTATCTCCATCCTCTTTCATTAAGTTCTGCTACAAGACGATTATATTTTACATAATTTTCTAAACTTGATTTTGGAACTTCAGTTTCTGACTTAATAACATTTGGATCTAAAGAATAAAGTCTATTCATTTCTAGAATCAATTCTCCCAATCCTAATGTTCTTAGAGGATTAATTCTGTCTAGTTCTTTTTCCCTTGCCATTTCTTCTAAATTTTTTTGTTTCTTTTCTTCTACCTCTTCAACTGTTGCCATAATTATTATATTTTATTTTAGTTTATATTCTTTTGTATAATTTTTTATATCTTTTTTATATTACTAAATATAAATCATTGTCTTCTCAACTAACAATCCCTTATGAAAAGTTAATTTTCCATTTAAACTTTCTAAGTCAAAATCTGGTTTCATTTTATAATATGCATGATAATAATAAATTCCTGAACGTACATGGTCTGGATAACCACAAACTGATGTAATCATATCACTTAGTTTTATATGTTCTTCTAGTGATTTTTTAGATGGTATGGATTCTATTAATTGGTTTGTAGACCTCTGGATTTCTATATCGCTTACTTTAAAATAAAAATTTAAATATTTTCTTTCGAGTTTTGATAATTTATGTCTTATATTTTGTTCTGTTAATTTCTTAGATATTGCTTCTGCTGACCAACCATTAACAAGTTCTAAATGATTTATATCAATTTCTTTTTTTTCATTTAATAAACGTAATTTACCTTTTTCAAAAACATAAACTGCTGTTTTCATAATTTCAGTGGTTTATTTTTAGTTTATATATTTTTATATGTTTTTTGATATCACTAAATATATCTTTATTATTTTTGATTCTAGACTAAAATATCTTAATCTTTGTCTCTATTTTTCATATTTTCTTCAACAAAAGCTTTAGCAACAATTAAAGGAAAGATTATTGTCGCATCACCATGAACTTTAACCGATTCAGCATTTTTCGTTATTTTCCCCCATGAAACAGCTTCATCTGGATTTGCTCCTGAATCACTTCCATCAAATTCTTCTGCAGTATTTATATAAACAGCGTAATCAGCACCATTTCTGTATAAATTAGCATTACAAATAGAATGTTTAATAACCCCTCCTCCAATAATTATTATCGCTGTTCTCTTTTTTCCAATAGTGCTATTGTTTAATTCATAAGCATCTTTAATTAAGTCAAGTTTAAAATCAGGATTCTTGAATTTGTAAAAATAAATCATATCCCCTAAGCTTCCATCCATTAAAGCAGGGCAAAAAACCGGAATATTGTTTTTATAAGCCCAGTAATAAATGCTTTCATTGTTGTTTATTTCTTTTCCAAATTCTTTTATTAAATCAGAAGCACTTTGAATTTTATCTTTATATTTCTCAAGTAATGGTAAAACCCATTCTTCAAATTTGCAATATCTTGAATTTGGGATTAAAATATTTCCTGCTCTATTTATTCCTTTTTCTCTGAGTTCCTTTCCTTTTAAGTTGAAATCCCCCAGCTTAAAGTCATCAAGGCATTTTATGAAATCTTCTTCAATTCCCCCCGCTGTTGTAACTAACACATCCACTAATTTGTGTTCTACAAGATATCTTATAATCTCCCTTATTCCTGTTGTAACCATATTAGAAGTATATCCAAGATAAATGAAAGCGTTATCCCTTCTCATCTTTTTAACTATTTCAATGGCTCTGGAAAGATTAGATGCTTGGGCTCCTGTTGTTGCATAACTCTCAAGAAGTTTTGAAAAATCCAATCCTTCATTAAAATCATAACCCTTAACACTTGCTCCTTGTGGTTCTTGGCTTTTAACTAAAATAGCTTTTCGAGCTACTTTTTCTTTATTTTCTTGATTATTCTGTTTTTTCATAAAAAATACAGAAAAGGTAGCTTTAAATTCATTGCCTTTTATGTTTTTTTGAATTATACCTTTTAATCTTATTATGTCTTATTTTCTTTATCTGTTTTCTCTGATATTTTTTGTTTCTTTTAAAAAATATTATTTTAGTACATAAATGTTTAAAAAGTAAAACACATGAGATTAAACATAATGAAAAGGGGTTTGAAAGAAGGCAAAACTAAAGCAGACAGTTTATCTCAAAAAATTCCTAACAGTACCAACGGTGTTAAATTAGTTGGTCCAAAAACCCACATAGTAACTGCTGCTCAAGGAGTACAAAATCCTTATTCTGCAAGACATTATGGAAGAGATTCATCTAAGGGCAGGCCAAATGATTCTTTAATTTCTAATTTAGAGGCATACACGCAAGCTAATAAAGGTGATTTAAAAATTTGTGCTGTTGCCGGTTCTTATGTTAATGAAGTTGAGTTAGATGGATTTTTTCAAGAAAGAGATGATGTTCGTATGGATAAAGATGCTTTTTTAAGATTGCAAGCTCAAAGAGATTTAGAATTATCTAGGAGGGATAAATGGGATGAAAGAGATGAAGAAGGAAGAGCTGTTGGTGATTATCCTATGCATTACTTTTGGGATGAAGTTAGTCCAAAATCTTATCCAGTTACGGATGAAAGATTAAATTCTAAAATTTCATTAATGGGTTTGCCCGAACCAACTCAAAACAAAGACCCTCTTTCTGGAAATACCGATTTAGCACAACAAAGAAGAGGAACGTCAATTATTTTTCCACATACTAAACAAAGACTTAAAGCTGTTCCAAAAGACTTGGGTTGGAGAATGCCAAGATTAATTTTAACAACTGGCTCTTGCACTCTTCCTAATTACAATAGATCCAATATGAACAAGGCTTTTTAGTTGTAGATGTATTAAACGATGATCTCTATCTTCCAAGATTAGTACCTGCTCAAAAAGATGGCACTTTTATTGATATGGGAATTAAGTATTCTGAAAAATACGGAATAAGTAAAGCAAAAACAAGTGCTTTGATTTTAGGTGATTTGCATGTTCCAAGACATGATAGAATTGTAATGGAAGCAAATCATGAAATGATGGATTTTTTTAAGCCAGCAGAATTATACATCCATGATTTATTTGATGGAATTTCTGTTTCTCCTCATACATTAGATGATGAGATAACAAGAATGCTTCAAGCAGAAGAAGGGTCAGATATTTTAGAACATGAATTACAACAATGTTATGAAGTTTTAGTAGACCTCTCTCATAGAATGGGAAACAGGAAAATTAAGGTTGTAGCATCAAATCATGATGATTTTTTTAGAAGATGGCTTGCAAAAGGAGCATATAGAAACGATTATAGAAATGCACGTTTCGCTCATAAAGTATTAAGCAAATTGCAAAAAGGTGACTGGCCATTAAAAGTTGCCATTGAGCAAATAAATAAAATTCCAAAGAATGTTGAATTTTTAACATTAACTAGTGATTGCCGTCCATGGGGTTATGAGTGTGGTGCACATGGTCATTTAGGTATTAATGGATCAAAAGGTAGTTTGAGATCTTTATCAACTAGTTATGGAAAAGTAATTATTGGGCATGTTCATCAATTAGAAGTTATGAATGGTTCTATTTCTGTTGGAACCAGTGGGGTCATTCCAATGCCTTATCAAGAGGGTCAACCATCAACATCTATGGCAGGAAATGCAGTAATTTATGAAGGTGGTTTAGCCCAAGCACTCCCAATAATCTATGGGAAGTGGAAGAAGAAATAAACTAAAAATTCAAAAAGTTCTATCTAACTAATCTCTGTGAGAACATCATCCAGTTCAGATACTAATAATACTCTGCTGTATAAATCTGGATAAGACCCCATAATCTCACGAGGCTTATCACTAGGTAATAGAACAATTTCTAAACATTGAGGTTCACTAGCTTGCATAAGAGTGAGAGTAGCACTTTCTAATAATACTATAGGTAAATACTGAACCTTATTCTCCTTATCTTTTAATGGAGTTTCTTTGAGAGTAGGATCTACCATTGTTCTTTGAAAATATGTAAAATCTTTTTTCAATCTTAATTCTTTTTCTTCTTTATACACTGCTTCTAAAAATTGAGTTGTGGGTTCATCCATAGACTCAAATATAGGCAAGGGGTACCTCTCTTGAGAGCGTCCTACTTTTAGTAATAATGGTTTTACTTGATATCTTTCGTTATTTAAACTTACATAAAAAGTAGATAAAATCTTTGCTACTTCTTTCATTGCAGACTCTGGGTCATCTTTATATTTAATGAAAATGTACCCTCCTTGTTCATTTTCTATTTCTAGCCGTGTTATAAATTCTAATTTTTTCATACTTTTCAAATATTTCAAGTATTTATAAACTTTATGTTTGTTACTACTATAAAGACACAGTAATATAATAGCACTACTTCCTTCTCATCAAACTTCTGCTTGTAACGATCAGCATAAACAAAAATCCAAAAAACAAAAAGTCATTTCTCAATATTAAACTAATAAACGATGCAATTCCTGATATAATGATAATTAGTCTAAACCATTTTTGTCCGTCTTTAAGTTCTTCTTTTGTTATTTTAGCTAAATAGTTACCGATAAAATAACCCAAAATTAATACAAGCAATCCAATTCCTAATTTTAACGTTTCTGTAAATATCATATTATGTTATAGTTTAGTTTATTTATAAAAATTTAGAATCTTTTTTTATAATTAATCATCAGACTTACAAGCATTTAATTCAGGGTAACCTATTTTTAATTTTAATCTTTCTCCATTATAATTAGCTAATATTGGATGAGTTGAAAATGGATTTATTGTTTCTCCTTCATCTATTAACACAAATGGTTGAAAACACCCTGTTCCATCTTCACCAAGTTCATAATAACCTTCTTTTTTAATCTTCCACATGTCAAAAGTTCTAGCTAAAACAATAAATAATTCTCCATCCCAATAACCTATATTGCTATTCCTGCCTCTTCCCAAATACCATTTATCAGTTATAAGCTCTTTTTTAGGTATTTGTCCAAATATCTTTTCTATCATAAAATAAAAAAGCTTAAATGGTTTTTATATTTTCTACTTTTACCTGAGAACATAAATCTTAATAAACACAATTTTTATTTTCTCAATATGTCCAAAGAAATAGAAAGGAAATTTTTAATTAGAGAAAATAACAGAGATTTTATTGCAGTTAAGTTTTATGATTTATACAGCAGTATTGAAGAGCTTAAAGAGCATAGCTTTAAAAAAGGCAAGATGGTGAGGCAAGGCTATATGCCATTAAATCAAGTTCCAAGAGAATTGGGCAGTTTATTAAAAGACAAAATAGATTTTGAACCATTAGAAGCAAGACTTAGAGCAACAGATAGTTTATTTTATTTTGCATTAAAAGGTAAAGGAGACATAGAAAGAGAAGAGGCTGAAACATTTATCTCTTTAAACTTATTTAATAAATATTGGCCATTGACACTTGAAAAAAGAATTAAAAAAATCAGGCTTAAAAAACGTTTTTCTGATTTTATTTTTGAATTTGATGTTTATCTTGATAGAGATTTAATTGTAGCCGAAGTTGAAACAGATTCTGTTGAGAAAGCAAACTTAGTTCCATTAATTGGAAAGGATATAACTGAAGATAAAAGATACAAGAATAAGAATTTGGCAAAGTGATTAATTAAATAAATATCTTAAAAATCTTAGATTAACTTTATAACTGGCATATTGTCTAAAATTTCACTTAAATTTCCATCATGCAATCTCATACTATTATACTCTACTCCCCCGCCCCCCTGTGCTGTTGCTTTTCTTACCGCTATAATCTTTTCGAAAACATAAAAACCAATTTTAAAACCACCATGTCCTGAATTATCCCCGGGGGTAGGAAGAGCTATATAATTATCTCCTATTTGTAAATCTCCAAATGTTAAGGGGTCATAAAACTCTACTGGTTGATTAATAAACTTCTCTTGTAATATTTTTGCTAAATCCGCCCTCATAAAATTTTGAGCCATTTTAGGTTTAAAAGAATTGTTGTCCAGAAAAATCATATTCTAAATTTGGGTTTACCGTTTTTTGATCTGGTTATCGGATTATAAAATAATAATCTATTTATTTAATAAATATCTTTTAATTTTTCATGTAGTTTTCTTCCAATATATCTAATTCTTGTGAATAGTGTTGATTTGGGCTTTCCTCCCTCAGATCTTGGTTTATCCAATAGTTCCCAATCCTTAAATTGCATATATTCATAACCTTTACTACCGCTAAGGTTTTTTGATTTATGAGTAAATGATGCCAAAATCGGTCTGTCATCTTCTAAAGTAATAGTAATATAAGTTATTTCCTTATTATGAAATCTTGCCTCAAAATTTTGTTGAACACCAAGCCAGTCGTTTAATACCTTATAAGCTTCTTCAGGATGAGTATAATTCTTTTTTTCTAATATTTCCATCTATTCACATGTTATTCAAACTTTATATTTTTTTGTATAATGACTTCTGTTTGTTTGTGTTTAATTATATTTAATCATGCAACCATAAAATCATAATTTATTTAAACATCATCTTGTTTTTCTGTTTTATGTTTAAAAAATACCTTATAATTGCATCAAAACAAGATTTAGCTGGAATGAATATAGTCTCTCAATTAAGCCAATTTGGGCAATATGATGTTTATCTAGTTGAAGGAAATATAGTTTATGACACTAGTTATGATAAACCTAAACTTAAAGATTATGATTTTATTATTTTTGCCTCAAAACATCAGTCAACAAAAGGAGAAAAATCCCTTTCTGTTCACGCACCTGGAAACTGGAGAGGAAATGATTATGGTGGTGAAAAGGGGAAAGTTTGCCCCACTTCTTCTCAATTCTTAAAACAAACTTTTGAAACCTTAAATAAAAATGCAGAAGAGCATGGTTTAACAAGAAATTATCAAGTTACATTAGAAGCAACTCATCATGGTCCATTAATTGACAAACCCTGCATGTTTATAGAAATTGGTTCAAGCGAAATTGAATGGAAAGACAAAAGAGCAGGTTTTGTATTAGCAAAAACAATTGCAAACATGATTGAAAATTTTAAAGTTAATCCTTATAATGAAAATGTAATTGCTCTTGGGGGCCCACATTACTGTCCGGGTTTTAATAAAATACAATTAAAGAGTAATATTGCTATAAGTCATGTTATTGCCCAATATGCCTTTCCTATAAGTGAAGAAATAATTAAAGAAGCAATAGGAAAAACAAAAGAAGAATTAGATTTTGTTCTTCTTGATTGGAAAGGATTAGGAAATGCTCAAAGCAGACAACAAGTAATTGAAGTTCTTGATAAATTGCATTTAAGATATGAAAAAACAAGTAAGATAAATAAAACTGAAAAAGATGAAGAAGATTAATTCTAAACTTAACTCAAACTTAACCTAAAAGTTTCTTTTTTCTATCAGCAAAGGCGACAAACCCTATAATTATAAGATACAAAATTGTTCCCATTTGAGGGATAATAGTTGATAATGCAAACCATCCAGGATATTTTCTTTTTTCGAATATTCTCCATTCAGCAATAATTACCAAGACGGCTAAAGGAATCCATCCAATTATTGGAAGTAATATCAAGAATACCCATTGCCATGCAAAGCCCCCCAAATGTAGTATCATTGCAATATTAGCAATTGGAATCCATGCAATCCATGATTTTTTGTATCTTAATTTCTTCGCAATAGTCTTCCAACAATATGCAAAATAAATATATACTGCTAATATAATAAACAACAAAAAAATACCTAAAGCTACTAACCAGCTTCCTATAAGTATTTTTAAAATAAGTTCAGAAGACCCAGTAGCCAATCCAGTGATTGTCATTTTGTTTTTTTATCTTAATTTATTCAATTTACCCCTTTGTTTATTATATATTTTAATATCTATTTTCTATATTTATAAGTGTTTTGAAAACTATTTTTTAATGGTAAGGATTTTAAACAACCTAAACTAAATAATAAAATGGATTATAATTTTGTAGGTTATGGTAGTCTATTAGATCATGAGTCTTTAAATAAAACAATAAAAGACAAGAAATTCAAGCCAGTTATTGTTAAAGGATATAAAAGAGTCTTTGATCTTTTTGATACAAAAGACAAAAAAGATGTTCTTAATATTATAAAATCTAAGAACTCATGGTTTAATGGTGTCTCGTTTAAGATAAACGAAGAAGAACTTAAAAAATTAAGCATTCGTGAAGACGAATATAATATTGAAGAGATTAATGTTTATGATTACAAGACAAAAAAGAAAATTGGTAAGGCTTTAATTTCAGTAGACTTTTTCTTTGATATTGATAAGAAAAATAGGATGCCCAGCAAAGATTATTTCACCATGTGCAGAAAGGCAGCTTATTCCATTAGTAAGGATTTCGGCAAGACCTGGGATGAAACAACTTTCCTTGCAGACGGAACCAAGGTATCAAGATGGTTAAAGAAACATGGGGAATATGGGAATCTAAATTAATACCTTCAAAAATTTTTTGGAAAATATTCAGCCTTTTTTTTAAAATGTTCTTTTGCTTCGGCTAATTTTTTGTCTGCTTCCAAAAATTTATCTGGATTTTGATTAAAATCTTCTGATCTATGATATTCCATTTCCACAGTTTTAACAGGCCTTCTATCTTTCGTTATTATCAGGGGAAATTTATACTTTTGAAAAATAATTGTATCCACTTTCCCATCTCTTTCTCCCTCCCCGCCATCAATAAAAAAAGTTCCCTTTCTTATTTCATCATGCTCTCTTGATCCTTCAAATAATACGGTTAAATTTTCATCTGGGAGCACTCTCAAAAATCTTCCAAACTCGGAGATTTCATATATTCCTTGTAATCTCTGTTCATATACTTTAGCTGTTCTTTCACAAAAATAAAATGTACCTAATAAGGATAAAAAACCGAATGCTCCAAGATATAACAGTTGGTCAATAGGATTTTTCATAAAGTTTATTTTTCTTTTTCCTTTTTAAATTTTATCTATCTAAAATAACCACGCCCCGACCAGGACTCGAACCTGGATGCCGCGAACGGCGCGGATATTTGCGTTTTTTTCCATTATCACTTCCAATTATTAAGAGGAAGGTAGTGCGGTAGGAAACCTTGGTTTCCTTCGCGTAGCAATCCGCTGCAATACCCTTATGCGATCGGGGCTTATAGCTTATATTATTTTATAAAGTATTAAGCTTTTAAAAGTTTACATTCTGTTAAATCTTGTTTCTAACTTAGTACTTTGCACTCGTTTTTACTCGTGATATTTTTTAGATTGATTTTTGACATCTATGATATACACCAATATTAGATATTATAAGTTAAACTATTTATTATCCAATTATGAATGTTTACTTTTATCTTTGTAGTCATTTAATTATTAGTTTAATTTAATATGTCAAGAACACTTGACAGATAACTCCACACTTTAGTGTGGAGTGTGTTCTTGAGCATCCAAAACACGAGCGCCTTTTCAAACTCACCTTTTAAGTGGAGTGCGCATCGTGTTTTTGATTATCAATCTGCGACAAAGGAGCAGTATATTTTAAGTTTAAGATAAGTTTTATATCACCTAAGTCTAATAAGCACGAATAGAATCTCTAACATAGTCCAATCCCGCTACAATTCCTGCCAATCCTGTTATAAATGAAAAGGCTAACGCAATAAAAGCCACTGCAGAATTTAATTCACTAATAATGATTAATCCAATTGCAATTGATTGAAAAAAAGTTGTAACCTTTCCTATATACTTGACTTTGTAAGCATCAATATTTCTTATTAATCTTATTACCAATCCCGGGAAAGAAATAATTTCTCTAGATAAGCAGATTAATAATAAAAAGAAAATCCCTTGATTTACTACATAGAACTTGAACAATAAAACAAATACAATCGGAATCATAAATATTCTGTCTATAACTTGATCCAATCTTGCCCCAATATTAGAGGTTTGTTTTAGTTTTCTAGCAAAAAAACCATCAAACCAATCACTTGACGCAGCTATAGCAAAAACAATTCCTACTAATAATAATGGATAATCCGCAATAATTAAAAAGATTATTAAAAATGTTAAGAGTAATCTTATCAAAGTTATTGTGTTGGGTACATTTAATACAAATTCTTCTTTTACTTCTTTTTTTATTTTATCCTTTGTCTCTTTAACTTTTGTTTTAATCTTTCTACTACCCTGTTTAAGCTTTTCTTTAGTTTTCCTTACTTTTGAAGCAATTCTTTTTCTTACCATTTTTACCTCTTTTTGATTTCTTACTTTAGATATAAATCAATTGACCTTTATAAATTTAGTTTGGGGCTTCAAATAGTAAGCTTTAAAAGTCCAGTTCAATCTAATTTAATATAGCAGCGTGGAGCAGCCTGGAGTGCTCGTCGGGCCCATAACCCGGAGGCCGTTGGTTCAAATCCAACCGCTGCTATTTTTTCTTATTGGTTTTTTGGAAAAATCTTCAAATTCTTTTATTTTGTTAAACTTTGAAATAGTTAAGTAATAACTTTTGTCTATATTTGGACCTGTTAAACTAGAAAAAATACCTAATTTGTTTAATAATCTCTTAACATCTTTTAATCCTAAATAATTCATAGATTTTATTTTTAATCTGTTATATCTTTTTTCATGATATGCCTCATCTTCAAAAAATGCTTTCAGCCATTCTATTATTATTTTTTTGGGTGCTTTTTTTATTAAAATAGGAATTTTCCATTCTTTTGATTTAAAAGAACCAAATTTACTTATAAAATAATTAGCTCTTTTAACACTCCTAATACTTACTTCTCTATTTTTCCTCATTTTCATCTTTACCTTAAAAATCTTAGAAAAATCATTTCTAAACTTATTCAACAAATCTTGATTTTTATTGTAATAACCAATACCCCCAGAAAATTTTCTTCCCTTTTCTTTTGTTTTAAATATAAAAACACTTCCATCTCCACATAAATGGGCATGTATTCTTGCCAATTCTGGTGAAATATTTTCAGCAGAATTCATATCTGCATAAATATTTTAATTATTATAAAGCTTTTGATGTGTTTAACTTTTTATATGGTTTGGTCAAAATAAGGAGTAATCTTTTACAATTAATCTTAAAAACCCCGGTGATTTTTTTTAGTCATGGTTGAATTAATTCTAGGCATTGATGATGCAGGAAGAGGCCCCGTAATAGGGCCAATGGCATTAGCAGGCTGTTTAATAGACAAAGAAACAGAAAAGGAATTTAAGAAAATTGGTGTCAGAGATAGTAAACAATTAACAGATAAAAGAAGGGAATATCTTGCAGATATAATTAGAGAAAAAGCAGAAACCTTTGAGATAGTTTTAGCTTCTCCAACTGAAATAGATGCAACCTCTGAAGAAGGAAAAAATCTTAACAAATTAGAAGCAATAAAAATGGCTGAGATTATTAACAAAATAAACAAAGGATATAGTAAAATAAAAGTTATAATTGATTGCCCTTCTGTAAGTATTATTAAATGGACTAATTATCTAAAAACTAAAATAGATAATCTTTCTAATCTTGAAATTGTTTGTGAACATAAAGCAGATGTAAACCACATATCTGTAAGTGCCGCATCCATTCTTGCTAAATCAATGAGAGAAAAAGAAATGGCCGATTTAAGGGAGAAATATGGGAAAGAAATGGGCTCGGGGTATGCTTCAGACCCTTTAACATGTAGATTCTTAGAAAAACATGCTCAGAAGTATAAAGAAGATGGCATATTCAGAAAAACCTGGCAAACCTGGAAAGATCTTTGTAAGAAGGCTGAGCAAAAGGCATTGAATAATTTCTAATAATTCTTAGTTGAGTTTACTCTTTATCCGAATTATTTGGAATGGTATACTTATCTAAACCAATTTCTACTGCTGAACCAAAATTTAATCCACTTATAGATGTGGCAAAAATTCCTTTTGCATTTTGATTTCCAGTAATTGTAGAACCACTCTCGATAAAATTCTCTCCCATCAATAAACCATAAGCTCCTTGATTTCCATTAAATGTAGAATTCTCTTCAACATGATTGAATCCTCCCACTAAACCATAAGTTCCTTGATTTCCATTCATTGTAGAACCACTCTCGATAAAATTTTCTCCCCCAACTAAACCATAAGTTCCTTGATTTCCATTAAATGTAGAATTTTTTTCCAATTCATTTCCTGCTGCTATTAAACCAAATGTGTAGATATTTCCATTTTGATCATCTCCACAAGTTTTAACTATTGGCCATACCCCCCAAACATATTGGTTTTCTTGATGATTTCTTATTCTTACTGAACCAAAATGAACATTATCTTTTAAAGCAGTTGTTCCTATAAGTGCAAGTAAACCTCCAGCTACAACTCCTTTTACAGCATGTTTTTTTATTTTATTCCCTAAATTTGATAAAGATTCTCTGATTGTCATGTTTTTTACACTAATTTAATCTTTTTAAATCTTTGGGTATTGTTGTAACTTAATAATGGTTTCAAATATCTTTGATTAATTAGCTCGATATTTTATCAACCTACTAAAATCCCTGACGTTTATGTTTTAGTTTTTTAAGAATATGTTCTCTTATCTTTTCAGCTTGGTTTTCTTCTACTGCAGGGATATATCCTTCTGAGTGATAGCCTCCAGCCCTCATATTCACTGGCATAGAATAACCTGCCGTTTGGATTAATAAACTTGAAAACCCAAATATTCTTGCAATTATCCCCCTATGTA
>Ga0209210_1002687_pt1 | contig 12711 bp, 13 predicted proteins | sample RifGroA1_FD_183991 | JGI IMG/M metagenome (GOLD analysis project Ga0209210, IMG submission 183991) | Contaminated groundwater microbial communities from Rifle, Colorado, USA - Rifle Groundwater A1 (SPAdes) (version 2) | ecosystem: Environmental > Aquatic > Deep subsurface > Groundwater >...
TGTACCAGGGTATTACTAACTCGTTCGCCACTTTCAGACGTCAGACCTCGGAAGTCGGATTTCGGATCTTCTGAATCATTGCATTTATCTGTTTTGATTCAGATTTGTATTCTTCAATAAGCAGTGCGCAATCTTTCGCCATATTAGGAAACAGAATTTTGATCTGCCTAATATGCGTGATCGTCTCATCGGATGAGCCGAGTGCCATATAGAGAAATCTCTTGAATTTTGCTTGTGAATCTTTCTTGGCAAAGCCTTCGGCGATTTGAGCAGAAATAGCTTTTGCAGAATTACACAATTGGGATTTCAACTCATACTCATTTTTTGGCAATTTATGAGCAAGTGCGTATATCTGTGGGAGAAGTTTTAATGCATTCTCATAGATCCGCAACTCGGTTACATCCTGCATTTACTTATTGTATACTATCTGAAATCTGAACTCTGAGGTCCGACATCTGATCGTTTGACTTGCATGCCTTATCCACGCCGCCAGCGTTCATCCTGAGCCAGAATCAAACTCTCATTAATTTCGGTCGGTTGACTGTGTTCGAATTGTAAACGATCTGGCCGTGTTATCTCTTCATAACATGCTGGCCTTTGGGATTTCGAGGCCTTCGCCTCTCAATAACACAACCCCGACTACCTCCGGATGCGGAAGCAATCGGGGTTGTACTAATTATATTTGTTGTTAGTCCAAAATACCTTTCATGTATTGGATTCTAATGGGCACAAATCATTGTACACGAATCAAAAATGCCGTCAAGATTTCCGCTTCCTCCATTCCAGAATCTTAGCGTGATTGCCAGACAAGAGGACTTTTGGAACGCGCCAGCGCTCAAAAACTTCTGGTTTTGTGTATTGTGCGTGATCTTCTTTTGTCTGACTTTCTGCGTCATGCATAAAGCCGGGAAGCAATCGTGATACCGTCTCAATTACAATCATCGCCGCCACTTCGCCTCCATTTAATATATACGGTCCGACAGAGACAATTTCGTCTGCGATATGATTAGCTACACGCTCGTCTACACCTTCGTAGCGCCCGCAAATAAATATGAGCTGATCGTATTTAGTCCATCGCTTTGCTATCTTCTGATCAAACTGTTTTCCACGCGGAGAAAATAAAATCACCCGAGACTTAGAGGTTAAACCTCCACGGAGGTTTAACCTCCGTATGGCTTTAACGGCTCTATAAATCGGTTCAACTTTCATTACCAATCCCGGACCTCCGCCATATGGCTTTCCATCAACAGTGCGATGTTTATCGTCAGTCCACTCACGCAAATAATGCGTGCGAATTGAAATCAAGCGCTTCTTTTGCGCCTTGGCGATGAGAGATTCTTTTACAAATCCATCAAAAATATCTGGGAAAATTGTGATGATATCAAATTTCATAAAAAGAATGGGGCACTGGCTGTCAGGCCAGCACCCCGACTGGTCAGTGTCGCGCCAGTCGCGGAGAGAGATCCTCCACGCGAGTGATTGGTCCGAACGACCCGTTGGAACCAACACACTCCAGGCGCACACCAACCGAATTGAGCCACCACATCGCCAACGCGAACTGCGTCAACGATAGCGTTACCGGCACAGACGCGACTGGATAGGCGAGAGCTGGAGCGGTGCCGTCTGCTATGAGCAGTACCACTGCCAACTCTGCGCCAACTCCGTCCATTCTTTCTATCGCCATCAAAACACCTCCATTACAACTATAACACGCATTTGGATATATTGCAATCGCGCACGCGATAAGTATTTTCGCTATGCGATGCGCATATCACTTGCTGTGCCAAAGCCGAGTTCCGCCTTGGCGGGACGATGGCGACGCGCGCACTGTGATAGTGCGCGTTGCATAGCGAAAATGCGAAATGCTACTGCAAATCGCCCAAGATTTCCTCAACATCGCGAGATGCACCCTCGCGAGAACCCATGAGCCCCTTATCAAGTCGTCCACCCTCTGGCTCCTCAATGCGCAAATTCACGCGAGCGTTTTGTCGCATACCAACAATGCGGGCAAGTGTTCGCACCGCTCGTGCCGTTGCTCCTGCGCGTCCAATAAGTAGTCCCATGTCTTTCGCGTCAACCTTAACGCTCAACAGGACTCCAAGCTCATCAACGCTCCTCGTTACAACAACCGCATCTGGATTGGTAACAATATTCTTAATTAAATACTCTACAAACGCTTTGTCGGCTTCGTCATTCATGCGGGTAATAGGTTAGAGAACTACCTACACACAATAACATCACCATTAACTTACGACAAGATTGAGTAATCTGCCTGCTAAATAAATTATTTTGTCTGGTTTTTTACCGCCCAAATGTCGCGCGACAGATTCATTCGCAATCGCGACACTCACAGCATCGGCTTGTGAAAGATTTGGCGCAATTTCAATCACCGCCCTGGTGCGTCCATTTATCTGCACCGCCACCGACACCAAAGACATAACCAACAATGCTGGATTATACGATGGCCACGATTCCAAGTGAATTGATTTTTCATGGCCAAGCGACGCGTGCCAAATTTCTTCGGTTAGATGTGGAGCAAATGGCGCAAGCAATTTCAAAAATATTTCCGCCTGTGATCGCGACGGCAAGGCGGACGATTTTTCAATCACATTTAATAATTTCATCAGCTCACTCACGGCAGTATTGAAGTGAAGTTCCTCAATGTCTTCTCCAATTTTCTTGGTAGCTATATGTAGCACTCGTTCTATATCAATATTATTTTCACCATCAGAAAAAGATTTTTCATACAATCGCCACACTCTCTGTAAAAATCTAATCACTCCGTTTATTCCTTTTGGATCCCACGGTCCGCCCTGATCATACGGCGCCATAAATGCCAAATACATGCGCACAACATCGGCACCATGTTCTGCGACCAACGCATCAGGATCAACTATATTTCCTCGCGACTTGGACATTTTTTGTCCGTCAGGTCCCAAAATAATCCCGCGATTCACTCGTCTCAAAAACGGCTCATCAAATTCTGTAACATCCAAATCGTGCAAAACCTTTGCAAAAAATCTCGCATATAGCAGATGCATCGTGTTGTGCTCGGCGCCACCCAAATATTCTGGCACAGGCAACCATCTGCGCATTTTATTTTTATCGGCAAATTTCTTCTGATTTTTCGGATCAGCGTATCGCAAATAATACCAAGACGAATCAACAAATGTATCCATTGTATCTGTCTCGCGCTCTGCATTGCCACCGCAATTTGGACATTTCACGGAAAGCCACTCGGTTGCTTTTGCGAGAGGCGATTGTCCGTTATCGGCTGGCAAGTAATCATCAAGGTCTGGCAATACAACCGGAAGATCCGACTCCGAAACCGGCACCATGCCGCATTTCGGACAGTGAATTATCGGGATTGGACATCCCCAATATCTTTGTCTAGATAAAATCCAATCGTGCAGACGATAGGTTGTCTGCGATTCGCCAAATATTTTTTCAGTTAGTGGGGCATCAGAGATTGGCAATCCAAATTTTTCTGCAAATTCTCTGTCTCGTTCATCGTGTTGTGGCACAGCCATGATTGCTCCAGTACCATAGTGTCCCAAAACATAATCAGCAATCCAAATTGGTATTTCTTCTTTGTTCGCAGGATTTGTCGCGGTGAGTCCAGATGCAATTCCAGTTTTTTCTCGCGTCTCTTGCCTTTCTAGCTCGGAACGATTTAAGCTTTTAGTAATATATTTTTTTACATCATCGCTCGCATTCCATTCCTGCTCAACCCAGTTAGAAGTCTTGCTACTTCTAACTGGGTCAATCCATTTTTGTGCAAGCTCGGGAGATATTACCAGAAATGTCGCGCCAAAAATCGTATCGGGACGCGTTGTAAATACCTCTAATTCTTTCTGCTTAATTTTTGATTTTTTATTTTTAATTCTAAACGAGATCAGTGCGCCACGCGAGCGTCCAATCCAATTCCGTTGTGCAATTTTTGTGGCTTCTGGCCAATCTACTTTTTCAAGTCCATCAACAAGACGATCGGCATATTCTGTAATCTTAAACATCCATTGTTCAATTTCTCGTTGTTGAACAGGCGAGTCGCATCTCTCACATACACCACCCACAACCTGTTCGTTTGCTAAAACGGTTTTATCTTTTGGACACCAATTTACTTTTGTTTTTGCGCGATAGGCGAGTCGGCGCTTGTACATTTGCAAAAACATCCACTGCGTCCAGTGATAATATTCCGGATCAATCGTGCTGACAGTTCGCGTCCAATCAAAGCTCGCACCCATACTTTCAAGTTGGCGCGTCATGGTGGCAATATTTTGCTCCGTCCAAGAACGCGGATTTATCCCGCGCGTAATTGCCGCATTTTCAGCGGGCAACCCAAATGCATCAAAACCTATCGGATACAGCGTGTTGTATCCACGCATCCGCAAATAACGCACTTTCACATCAGGAATCGCAAATGCGTACCAATGTCCCATGTGCAAATTGCCGGATGGGTATGGAAACTCAACCAGCAATAAGCGATTTTCTTTTCCTTCAGCAGTATCTGGCGTTTCGTACAATTTTTGCTCGCGCCAAACCTTCTGCCACCTAGACTCTACATCGTGTGGTTTATAATCCTTCATGTTAATTCTGCTTGCCCGCCGAAGCCTTGGCGAAGGAGGGCCATTTGGATTCAATGCGCAACGGAATATAATCTGTCATGAATTACAGCATATCGTCCGTCACGATGTATTGCAAACCCTGTCTCGCCGAAGGCGGATTATTTGCCGACAATAAAGAGAATATCGGCTGTGCTTGCGGCTTCACCCTTTGGAAGTGCTGTAACAACAGTTGCTCCAGCATACGCTTGCGTAAGCGCCGCGACTGCTCCTGGTCTCTTTCCGCCAGAAAGATCTACAATCGTAACAACTTTATACGAATTTGTTGCGTCGCCAGTCTTTGTGATTGTCACCCACGAATTCTTTTTAAGATCACTCGCTGTCTGGCCTGCAAGCCCAGCGACGGTTGTACCATTACGCACCTCAATCTTTGTCGCCTCTGGTGTCACTGGCGTCGCGCTCGGTGTCGGTGTCGGTGTTGCAGATGATTCGTCAACGCGATCAAGTGAGCCGTAACTTACTAATTTATTTTCTCTTACATCAAAAATAAGCGCGCGATCAGAATACACAACCAACACATCGCCATCTTTCGCGTCTTTATAAAACTGTTTTTCTTCTGCCAGTGTACGCGTATCAGCAAGCACCGTTACTGACGGTGTTTCGCCAGATGGAAGCGCCACAAAAGAATCCAAGCGACCAACTAATAATTTCACCTGTGCCTCGGTCAGCTTATCGCCAGGATTATCCGCAATTGATGCGAGCTCGTTGCCAGACTGCGAACTTGCGATAAACCAAATCGCACCGATGATTACCACGGCGATGAACAATCCTACAAATACTTTTCCTGTGGTTCCCATGCGTGCGATATGCGCGTCCCTCTCCGCGCGTGATTAATTTCATTTGCACAATAGCACACGCACTGCGCGCGCCAAGCCCATCTTTTCCACACCTATGGATAATTAAAATTTCCAGCCGGCTACCGCTTTTTCTGCCATCGCGCGAGACGCTTCATTATTATATGCGGTAATCTGATAAAGCCATCCTTCGCGCACAAACCAAACCTCCGCCGTACCTTGTCCGCCTTCAATTACCGTAAACGCAACCGCCTGTGTGCCCGCAACTGAAATATTACGCGCACCAATCGTTTGCAAATCTGGCAAGTCGTTATTTATTCGTTCTATTGTGAGCGGCGAGCTGTCTTCTTCTAGTGTAATTGCAATTTGAAATTCACTTCCTGTGGCAAGATTATTGCGCACAGATATTATCGCGGTGCCATTGGGGCCATCTTCAGCTATTGTTGCTTTCGCTTCCTTGCTATATGGAAATGAAAATTTTGGATCACTGTACTCGTATCTTATTTCATCTGCAGACAACTTGTCACCATCCACGCTAGGCGATCCATCTTTTTGCGAAACCCATACTACACCAGCCACAATCGCCAGCGCCACCACTAGCCCCATCGTAATTTTTTTCGCTTTCATGGTTGAGAGATTATTAATATCTCCAGCATACTACATTTTTCATACTCATCAATACGCTCGTACCCACTATGTAAAGGTGACACCTTTACATGATACTACTTGTCCTGCAGATAACTAATAAGCTTTGACTTTGATAATTCGCTTTCGCGTAAAACAGCTAAAATAGTCCCTTTTGGAAGATCGCGTGTATGCACTGGCACTACAATCATTCTCTTTGGATTTTTCTTGCGCAATACACAGTGGCTCCCAGAATATCTATGCACCGAAAATCCACACGATTCTAAAAATTTGATTAATTTCTTTGATGAAATGGCAGGCAATTTAGCCATGCAAGACTTCAAGCGTAGTCACTAGTGGCTGTTCAAAAACGATAGATTCGGCAATTTCTTCTTCATCCATATCATGGATATAAACTTCAATTGCTTCTTTCGCCATTAATTTTGCTTCGTCTAGATTTTTGCCATAAGAAACAAGTCCTGGAAGATTTGGGACTGTTACAGTATATCCTCCTTCTGGTTCATGCTGGAAAATAACCGTATATGAAAGGATTTGCTTTTTCATGTTTCTAGCATATCACGGCTAGAGATGGTCGAGCAAGGTGAGACCGCCAATACGGAGGTTTAACCTCCGTATGCACTTTTCAAATTATCCAGCGATGCCTGTATATGTGCCAAGTGATTTGTGGCAATTTCTTGCAACAGTGTCTCAACCCGTGTCATGCGCTGTTCCATTTCCAGTCTGTACTGCTCTTGGGCGCGCTGTTCTTGTATGGCGTTCATGGGTGCGGGTAAGCATTATACAACTTCAGTACATCTCCCGCGCTCAACGCCCTGTTATAGATACGGACTTCGTCAAGGGAGCCGTTCATATAACCATTAGCGCTTGCACAATGAGTATCGCTAGCTTCACCTCCCAAACAAACTGGGTTTGTCACTGTGTAAGTAATAGCCCCGCTTGGATTTGTATTAGTCGCAACGGAAACTCCATTGATATACAGTACGACGGTTTCTCCATCGTAAGTTACAAATGCGTGATACCATGTTCCCGCTGACAAATTAGAGGTGGCGTATTCGGTATCATAATATGTCCCTCCGATATTCATGCGTGAGCATATTTTCTCGGCATTCGTGCAGTATGTAGTATCAACGCTTGTTCCCAATCTGTATCCCCCGCCTTCTGTCTTGCTCACAATGGTATTGTAACCAGAAAATGAATTGAACTTTGCCCAGCCACCATAAGATATGACTGCGGTGGGAGCATTGCTTACGGCATACGGTACTTGCACATAATCATCCACCCCATCAAAACTCAACGCTTTGCCCATCTTTCCCGCCGTCCATGCAGGCGCACCACTAAACACACCTCTATTACCAAAGCCAGAGCCATCGCCTGGATGTGTGCCTGCTCCATCATTAAAGCTCCAGTATCCCACCAGTCCAGTATTATCTGGTGCGCGAACAGTAGCCGTCCCCAAGTTATACAACTGCTTTACCTCCCCCGCGCTCAATGCTCGATTATACACCCTCACATCGTCAAGGGAGCCGGCAAAATAATACGGTGTGCCCGCATACATGCCTCCGCCGATAGTTACTGCAACATTTGAAACCGCCGCGCCAGATCCTACCAAATATGTCGTTACTGGAACTCCATCTAAATAAAATTGATTCCAAACTGTCCCATTCCCTGTAACAACCAGATGGTGCCAATCCGCGCTTATGGTATCCCTTATATATGTGTCATTTACGGATGAATTTCCGGCGATAGTAACTGTCTCGCTCGTAAGTGCCCCAGCGAAACCCCCCGCCCAACCAAATGCATTTCCGGCCGCCGCGTCATTCTCAAAATCCATTATGACCCCATTTGAACTAGCCGCAGTAATGGCGGCCGTTGGCTTTAACCAAAACGCCACCGTCTGCGGAGTCGCAGAAATTGCCGCCGCAGTGATTTTTTGACTCGTGCCATTGAAATTGAGTGCTCGCCCGAGCTTGCCATTTACAGAAGCGGGGCTAGCCACAAGTGTCCCATTGTTTTTTTGCCCAGAACGGTCAAATGCCGTTGTGTCAGATATAGAGTCCATGTCCCAATAACCCACCAGACCGTTGGGCATGCCAACTACATTTACTTTAGTAACCCCCGAATTATACAGCGCGGTTACCTCGGTAGCCGAGAGCGCGCGATTGTAGATGCGGACTTCGTCTATGGAGCCGTTGAAATTATCTTGTCCTATTATTACTGGAGCGGTTCCATTTGGAATAGATGTTGAGTTGTGGTCATAATCAAACGCAAGCGACTGGTTTATTCCATTTATGTACAAGAGCGAATCACTCGGAAGCCAAGTAAACACTACATGCGTCCAAGTGTTTGTGGGTATTTGAGCATTAGTAATTATCTGGCTATAATCAGACCCGTCAAGAATGTTAAATGCAAGGCTCTCAAGACGACTTGGATATGTTCCGCCAGAGTTTCTGACCCTAAATATATAAGACCTCTGATTGACTGCAGATTTCGCCACTATAGCACCATCATTGGCAAAACTACTTCCCTTAATCCATGCCGATATGGTAATTGCCGTCGTAACATCTAAACTAACAGAGTCTGCGACATCCACATAATCATTACTCCCGTCAAAATTGAGCGCACACCCCCTTTTTGCCGCATTCCCCGTTACCCAGTTGGAGGTAGAGCCAGATAGAGCAAAGTTAGTCAGCACACCATGATTACCATTACCACTAAAATCAGTGGCTCTTGTCTGTTTACAGTCTTCCATAGACCAGTATCCTACCAGCCCTAGGTTATTCGGCGCCCGGTTGATGGCTTGCGCAGAAGGCACGGCAAAAGCAAAAAACAAAACCGTAACTAACAAGCCGATCAAGGTGAGATCTCCCATGGATGTCTCACCTTTTCCCATACGGAGGTTTAACCTCCGTATGAAGTGGTTGTAAGGTCTCACCTTACTCGGAGTTTTAGTCATTGGTCTTTGGTCGTTGGTCATATATCTTTATAGAAGATCCCTTGCCTTCAGGTCTGCATCCTTAAGTATACTTTTTAAAACCTTAGGATGTAAGATGATGCCCGTGACTTCCGGTTTGACGCCATAGCGCGAATCCTTTGTGCTCAATGATTCTCGCGATATCTTTCGCTGTAATGCGAGGAAGTTTTGGAGACATGGATTTGGCTAACTAAATTGTAATCGCGATGGTTGAAAGACTAATTGAATCTGGGAGAACGATTTCCTCATCATTCTCTCGCATGTCTTCTACGCACAATTTGATAACATCTTTTATGTTATCAATCGCTTCTTCGTAAGTATTGCCCTGTGTATAGCACCCTTGAAGTTCGGGACAACGAATAAAAAAGCCATCTTTATCGTGCTCAATAACTATTGAAAAGTTGTACTGTTTCATGTAAGTATCATAGCATAATCAAGGTGAGACCTCCAAAGGAAGACTTATCTTTTCCCATACGGAGGTTAAACCTCCGTATGGGGTTGGCGCAACAATTCAAAACAATCATAGAACAATAATAACACAATAAGCGCACTCAAAAAAACGATAACTTGTACAAATAATAATCTGCGATATAATCCATGTGTCAGTTTTACTATGCTTGCCGACTGAACTGAACTCGGACAGCAAGCTTGGATGTTGTGTGTGTATGGTGCTTACATATTCCATCGACACCGATCATATTTTTATGAGAGGTTACCCGCGCACCAATCCTACTCGTGAAGTTCAGAATGAGCGAGCAGGTGGGGATATTACCGAACAGAAGGCTACTCAATATTGAGCGGCCTTTTGGTTTTCTCATTTTCCATTATACGGAGGTTTAACCTCTGTATAAAAACCTCCGTATAAAACTGTATGATACACTGTAGCTATGGCAAGAAAAACAATTATTGAAGAGGGGGAATATTATCATGTCTATAATCGTGGAGTTGATAAACGAATTATCTTTGAACGAGACCAAGATTACCAAAGATTTATTGCAATGCTTCATCTTTGCAACAGCACAAAACCAGTGGAGTATCGCCTATCAGACGGATACGGAGGTTTAACCTCCGTACAGATCCCCGACAAAGAGAGGATCGTAGCTATCGGCGCATATGCGCTTATGCCAAATCATTTTCATTTATTGCTTCGCGAAATCTGTGCTGGTGGTATCGCCAAGTTTATGCAAAAACTTTCAACTGGATACACGATGTATTTCAATCTCACGCGAGATAGAAATGGCAGTCTATTCCAAGGATCTTTTAAAGCTCAACATTCCGACTCTGACGAATATCTGAAATATTTATTTTCTTACATACACTTAAATCCAGTAGAACTAGCAAGAGCAAATGAAGATCGTACAAAATTCCTTTTATCATATCCCTATTCAAGCTATCAGGACTTTCTTGGAAAAACACGAGCGCATGCAATCATACTCAATAAATCAGAATTCCCAGACTACTTTTCTACACAAGAAGATTTTGAGCATAATATAAACGACTGGTTGGCTAATCGCCCGCAGGATTTTAATACGGAGGTTTAACCTCCGTATGGATTCTGTCGCGCTCAGCGCCCTGCTTGCCCCGTTAGAAGTGAATACTTCTAACGGGGTGAATATATGCGGACGGGTACTTTTATTATCTTGCATTGTATAGATTTAAAACCTCGCTAGCAGAAAGCGCCCTATTATATATGCGGACTTCGTCAATGGAGCCGGAAAAATAAAGTGGGGAACCGCTAATATCTCTTGCTCCGATTCGTAAATTAGCGGCATTGGTCATGTTTCCAACCAAAGACCCCGCTATCGTGTTTAATGCCAATCCTCGCAATACTCCATCAATATAAACTTTTCCCGCCAGCACATCTCTATCTACCACCCATATCACATGATGCCAGCTATTATCGGAAAATGCGACATTGGTTACAACATTGATATAATTGCTACCATCCATTGTGAACTGTGCATTGATAGCTCCTTCTGAATATCCAGCACCAGCTACGATGGAATAGAGCCCCCAAGTAGGAGATACTCCTCCTTCTTTTGCAATCAGTGTCTTGTTCAGTCCTGTTATGGGCGTCTTAAACCACATACTAATAGACATGTCGTTTGTCCCAATGTCTACGACATCTCCTAAATTCACAAAATCATTCGTCCCATCAAAATTGAGCGCTTTGCTGAATTTACCGTCTATCCAAGCGGGGCTGTTGGTCAGCGTGCCAGTGTTGCCGCCACCAGAAAAGTCCTGCGCCTTATTGCCCGTACCTTCGTTGAACGACCAATATCCAACTAATCCCGTATTGCTCGGTGCTTTCACTTTTACGCCCCCTAGATTGTATAGTTGCGTTACCTCCCCCGCCGACAGCGCCCTGTTATAGATACGAACATCGTCTAGGGAGCCAGAAAAATTGCGCGCCCCATCTATAGCTCTCCCGCCAATGGCGAATGAACTCGCGCTATCATCAAGAGCAGTTCCCACGCCTGCCGTATCAGTGGAAAGCGATTGAAGAGCTCCGTTAAAGTATATCTTGAATTTCTTGGTTGATATGTCAAAAACAGCAACCACATGAGTCCAGCTATTCATGGTCAGCCCGCTTGATGTGATTTGATAAGCGTCAAATGCGATAAGCCCTCCAGAGAAATCAGAATATGCCTCCACTATGTGAGTTGTCGGATTCATGAACACATACCAACCGCTTACTCCTCCCGCGCCTGCCTTGTCTATAATTCTCCCATTGACTGATGGCTCGCCTGTTGGCTTTACCCACGAGGACATAGTAAAAGAATTCAAAGGGAGATTGGCCAAAGATGCACCAGTTCCCACACTCACATAATCATCCACCCCGTCAAAACTCAATGCCTGCCCTAGTTTGCCAGCCACAGGCACGGGTTTGCCATTAGCACCTGTAAGTGTGCCATTATTTGCACTACCAGAAGTATCCGTGGCTGTTGTTGTATTCAAATACTGTCCATCAAATGTCCAATGGCCAACAAGACCAGTTGTTAGGTTTCCTCCCTTTCCTGCGGTTGATGAGTTTATTTTCGCACTCCCCGAATTATACAGCCCCTCGACTTCGCTCAGGGCAAGCGCCCTATTGTATATGCGGACTTCGTCAATGGAGCCGTTGAATTGTCCTCCAGATGGATTGCACACAGTAACAGCTCCTATTTCTGTACTTGCTGAAGGATAGCTGTCTCTTGAAGTACTTATCGTAACGGTGTTGCCGTCTTGAATACCATCTACGTAGATCTTCATTGTTGTTCCACTGATTGTTCCAACAACATGATGCCAAACGCCATCATTTACAGTTCTTGTTCCTATCACAGTATTGGCGTTGTCAGAGGTAATAAAATATATTTTTTGATCTACGGCTGACTTATAGATATTATATACGTTATTCTCGTTTGCGCATGCGCCTAACCGAGATATTATGTAATCACTATCTGTTGAGTTTGTTTTGAACCATACGGACAAAGTCAGGTCTGCATTTAAATTTAGCGTTGGAGCCGTTCCTATATTCACATAATCATCCACCCCATCAAAAGCTAAAGCGCACCCTCTTTTCGCCGCACTTCCACTTACCCAGTTAGAAGTAGAGCCAGAGAGAGCAAAGTTAGTAAGTGTGCCTCTGTTTGAGTTTCCTGATGCATCAAGTGCGATGTTGCCCCTACATTCATCCATG